>JAEIGA010002828.1_pt1 | contig 27440 bp, 30 predicted proteins | sample 9270691 | NCBI WGS metagenome assembly JAEIGA01 (sample SAMN17057246, study PRJNA624740) | gut metagenome | biome: biome; isolation source: fecal sample | host: Bos grunniens | place: China: Xizang | collected 2019 | reverse complement strand
TTTAATTTCCAATTTGTGTTCGTTAATGAAGCGAAGATGGATGACGTATACATGGACTGTGCTGCAGTAACTGGTGGAATTGTACAGGATGCGAGCAGTGGGGTTGGAGAATATGGTTACGAACACTGTGGAATCTGTAAACATGTATGTGTAGAGGTAGATAAGACTGTATTCAGTTTAGAGATGAATGATGAAGTTAAGGGACGAATCAAAGTATATCGTGACAAGCTTAACAAGAATCGTTATAAGCTTAACCAAGTTGATCGTGTATTATATGAAAGAAGATTGGGATCATTACAGAATGGTATTGTTAAAATAAAAGTTGGGGTACCTACTGTGACTGAGTTTAAGATACTTGCTTTAAAACTTGATGATGCTATCGGTGCAGTGCGTAAAGCTTTCAAGTTTGGTATCGTCCTTGGTGGGGGTAAAGCACTAGTTAATGTTAAGAAGAATTTAAGTACTGATTGTATTCTTAAAGATGTGCTTGATGCTCCAATGAGAACTATATGTGAGAACGCAGGGGTAAAAATATCGGCGGGCGACAAAGAAATTATAGATTCAAAAAATGTAGAGGACCGTGTACATGGAATAGATGTAACTAGAGGGGTCCTAGTAAACTTAAAGAATGCTGGTATCTTAGATAGTTATCTATCTATAGATGAAGCGTTAAAGAATGCAGGCTCAATTGCTTGTGCATATCTTAGAACTAATACATTAATAATGAAAGAGACTACTCAAAATAAGTAATCTCTTTTCTTTCGCTTGGTTCGAACTTGTGATTATTATAATCAACAGCTCGAGAAGTTACAGCACGCTTAACTCCAGTTAAGTCACACTTGTAACCAAGGTTGTTAAGATATACTAAGATATCTTTTTCATTAGCAAACCTTCTAACAACACCTGTTAGATTGTTTGTTACTATGATAGTAGGACCATCATAGAAATATTCCATATATAATTGCTGTGATAGTTGCCAAGCATATGCACTAGGCATACGCTTCATTGTATCGACAACTATCTTAGCAAGTAGTTGGGGATCTGGATCTATTGAATTTAATATCTCCAGAAACTTTCCACTTGTTAATCTCATTACCAGATTACCTCCCCAATATATCCAGGATAAACTGGATTTCTAGATGGTTCTACTACATAAGGTATAGTATAAGGAGGTAGATTAGCTAAAGCTACATTGACTTCAGAAAAATCTACCACAATAAATTGTTCATTAGGTTTGCGAACCCTTGGAAAATATTTATCTATGATAGATACTCTAGGTGTAGGTGACATATAGTTACGGGATTGTTTACCTCCCATAACTTTCACCTTATTCTCTAGTTCTGGATACCAACTAATAGATATAAACTCATCTCTATTAAGAAGGAATCTAACAGCAATTAGTTCCTTCCTTTTATTTATTATAATCTGTACATTATCTCCAGCTTGTAAACCAAGAGCTAATACTTTCTTATAAGTATTGTTCATCTTCTATCTCATCTCCTTTCGTATCTGATATTGAACCAGACTTACCTAAGAATGTAAACTTCTCTCCGATAAGTTTTAATCCTTTATCAGCTTCAATAATACCAAGATATCCTTTAACACCTACAACTCCACCTATTTCTAAATGCTCTCTAACATTTGATTTAAATGTATCAGAGCCTACCATATAAATTCTAGCATGTATTTCCTTTTGATTCTTATCAGTAAAACCTATTTGAATATAATCATCTGTAACTAATTCAGTTCTTCCTACTAACATAAACATATTAATCATTATTTATCACTCCAATCTAATTTTATATTACCATTCTTTATTGCTTCCACAATATCTTGATGTCCATGACGCGATAGTATTCTTTCTAATTGTTCAGGACTTTGAGGATGATATACATCCATAATAAAGTAGAACAATGTCCTTGGATCATCAAAGAATAATAAGTCAAATGGATAGAACTTATCTAAGTGTCTACCATTTACATCAGCACGTCTATCGTAATAATATTTATTACGATTAATCTTTCTCTTGTTAAGATTACAACAGAAAGAACGACATACTTCTGGTCTTACTGGATAGATAAGACACTTCTTATTCTTCCTATCATGGAAACAACAATCAAACCATATATCATTACCTTCAGGTACCATAGGTATATACTTAATATTGTTTTCCTTTATATATTTCTTTATTGTTTCTATCTCTTCATTAGTGATAGGGTTCCAAGGATTACAACATCCTCCACAATTAGAACACTTACCATTGCATGTCATATCAACAGCAGTATCTTTATGATTCATTAATACACTCTTATGTTCCATTATGCTATCTCCCTGAATACTCTGCCTGAGTATCTAACTACTTTACCATCAGTTAAGTCTTTAACATACGAATATAACTGAGCATAAGTCATATCCTCTTCAGGATCAAAGTCATAATCAATTATGACATCTGATTCATTCTTATCGTTCTCTATATAATAGTCTTCATCATCTGCCCAGACTACCCAGAAGTTAAACTTAACATTCTTTGGGTCTGTAATATCTATAATAGCAGTCTCTTCAGACCATTGAATAGTACTTTCAATACCTTTCTCAGAGATAGCAAGTAAGCCTTCATTCCTATCAGTAGCTTTCTTAAACTCTACACCTGCATACTTACGTTGTTTATAAACTTCTGTAAGTTCACAGTCTTCCATGCCAGCACCAGTATATTCTAAGGCATGAACAGCTAACATTACATCATCTTCTTTGTGATGATTTCTAGTAATATAATCATAGGCTATATTAATAAGCCTGAATGAATCAGGTGTATAAGCTGACCAATGATAATATGCGTTAGCTAATATCTTTCCTTTCTTTCTTATTTCTAAATTTAATCTTTGTCCCATATTTGATTCTCCTTCCTTTCTTATCCTAACCTTAGGAATATAGTCATTGTAGATATGGTAGCTACAATAAGACTAAGCATTGCTAATCTAGTAGCAACTCTTTCTCTATGTGCTAAATCATGTATGATATTATTAGCACCATTCTCTATTGCTTTTATAATTTCTTCAACCTCTGCCTTTGTAAATTCTTCTTTATTAGTTTCAAAACAACTATTCATATTAACTTCTCCTTCTTTCTATACTTATTAAACTATCAGCTGGATGTACTCTAACCACAACTATCTCTCCAGTTTGTAATTGGTTAGCACTAAACAATGCCTGATGACCAGCTCTGAACTCTAAATCTTGAATAACATCAAGTTTAGTTTTAACATTACGTTCCTTACCTGATAAGAAACTATAACGAACATCAGTAAAATCCTCATCCTTATTTGGATTTATAAATATTTGTTTAGGTCTAGCTGGGAAATACATCACAGCTTCTAATAACTCATCTTTATTATTCGTCATATAAAGATTCAACCTCCTCTTGATAAAGTCTTCTAGTTGAATTACCTAAATGTAATATCCAATGAAGTCCTTTATATTTAATCTTAGCATTCCAAGCTTTCTTTGGAATTGTAGTATAAGATTTGAGAGGGGTACACAACAATGGTGTACCTCCTTCAATATCTTCTGACTGTATGTGATAGAATGTTTGACCATCTATTTTCATAACAGTTACTGGAACATCTACAGTGTAGGCATCTACTCTGTATTCGTGTCTTAATGCATTTACTTTCATTTTAAACCTCCCATATAATTTCTTCTGTTTTATTTTTGTAATCTATTTCCTTTACACAAATAGATTCAAATGCATACTTCATTTCATTAGCATACTTAATAGCTTTAGTTCTAGCAGTAAAGTATTCAACAGATTCCATCTGTAACATATCTACCATTACTACTAGATACTCTTTATCTACATCCATTATTTACCTCCATTATACATCTTGATAAGATACTGATTTAAGAATGCTGGTAGAGATTCCAAATCCTTTTGGTCTCTCAAGATGATATGGTTCTTATATATCTTCTCAACATTTCTATCATAGATACCAATGCCGAGAACTCTGATACCTCTAGCTTCCATACCATCTGCTACTCTCTTAAGTTCCTTCCAGTCACCACAAGTAGCACCATCACTTATAACAATCATTATCTTATCTGAATGTGGTTGATGAGATAACTGATCTCTAAGATATCTTATATTAACCTCATCAATGTTACCCATATATGTAGAACATTCTGAACAATGTATATTGTTAGTAAATAATGTTAAGTTGTATTTAACTTTATCGTATATATCTTTGTAATCTTTTAAAGTTATAGTAACACAACTTCTACCTTCAGTGAATGCAAACACACCGAAGCTTATACCAAGGCTGTTTAAAGATTCACTCAATGCTATACAAGCTTCACCTGCAAGTGTAGCTTTTCTTCCAGACATTGAACCAGAGTTATCTACAACTACACAGAACACTGGGTCAGGTTCCCTTCCAGGATTCAACACTCTCATAAAGCTCTTACTAATTGGTTTATTATTGATAACAGCTTTGATATCAATAACACCACGAGATTGATTCCTTCTATAAGATGCTATGTTATGTGCTTTCATCTTACGAATAGTTCCAGTAACACTGTTAATAAGTTTACTAAACTTATTTCTAACATCTCTATAAGATGGAGCATAACCAGATGTGTCAACATAAGCATCAAGTCTTTCAACTGAATGTGTATAATGTGTAACAGGATCATCATTAGCTATTGTTTCAATACCTTGCTGAGTTAAATCAGAACTCATAGCTGATGCATCTATACTCATCATATCATTATCACCACGAGATGCTTTAATCTGTTTAAGTTCTGCTTTTCCTTCCACATTATCCATGTTAGAAGTTGCTGATGGGTCATACTTATTAGCTTCAGTAGGTTTATTACCTGTTGAATTATAAACACCACCATCAGTTTGTGTGATACCTTTAGTTACTGTAGACATATCACCAGTACCAGCTCTTGGTACTCCAGATACACTTGTACTTATATCACCATCAGATACTTTATCCTTATCAAACTCTTCACCATTAATAAGTTTAAGTAATTGTAATGCAAAGGCTATTTGCTTTCTATGTCTTAGACGAGGAAAGTTCTCGCTTAGACATTGAGCCATACCCCACTTAATAAGATCTTTGTTATCTTCAAAGAACTTATATTGTGGTAGCTTAGACATATCATAGCCTCTAGCATACAATAACAAGAAACTTATTAAGGCATCAATAGTATCTGGGTGATTAGTAATAAGATTAGATGCAGCATCTATTGCCTTCTTTTGAAAGTGTATCTTAGATAGTTCATCTATGAAACGTCTAGAGCTAGGATAATCCTGAACTCCAGAGTTTTCTATTGTAACATCTTCTAAGATATTAAAAATAGTATGTACTAATTCTACAACTCTATTATCAAGTTTTCTTAAAAGATCTTTTTCATAATCCATATCAGTATATCTTAAGTGAAAAAACTCATGATAGAATACACCAATATAAATCTTAGCAAGATGTGAATACACATGATTCTTAAGATCAAGAGGGTCTACCTCTTCATCTAATCCTAACACATCTCTATAGAATGTCTTACCTAATGAAATAGTTAATCCATTATAGTAGTCATAATAAGTACGACATCCATTATCAAGAGCAGCCAACACAACTACACGTTGTGCTATCTGTCCTCTCACAAATAATGACCAAGACTTTCTTCTATCATCATTTAAGAAAGCCTCAGCAACTTTAGTTAAACTATATTTCTTACTCATAATTATTTACCATCCTTTTCTTTATATTATTTTATATCTAGTTTTTCTTCAACTAGTCTTTCGAAACAATCTCTAACATCAGCATCAGTTAATACCCCGGAATCATAATCTTTATAAAGCTTATTTGTATTAACTGCTTCCTTTAGATATTGAGTCATACCTTTATCCTTAAGCAACTCTATTACAGTTGCCTCAGTAACACCAGATTTTCTCTTATGAGAGCTGGATTCTTTCTTCTTAGCTTTATATATAGTTCCACCCATATCTAAAGCTAGTTGTTCTCCAACACTCATATCATCTTCAAGAGATTCAAACCAAGGGATTGATCTCTTAATTAAAGTTTCACCAGTTCTCCTAAGAGTTAATCCTCCTTCTAATCTAACCTCTTTAGATTGTTCTTTAATTGTCCCTTCATCTTCAATTCTTTTAATTTCTTTTAATTCCATATTTAATTCCTTCCTTTCTTATTAATATCTTCCCAGTCAAACACGCCTCTTAATTCTTCTAATCTATACTCTCTATCTTTATAGTTAGAGTAGATTACTTTTTGTACATCCAGCTTATTATCTAATGCAAGTTCCTTACACATATAATAAGTATGGTTTGGTATATGAGAGAAGATACTATCATCAAAGATGATAGCTTTACTCTTCTCATTATACTCGGCATGAAGTTTAGACCATTTAGTTTTCATTAGTATAAACCTCCTGCTCTATGATAACTATCTTTATCCATCGAACCACGAGAATAAAAATCTCCATCATAAATTCTATCTACAATTTTCATAAAGTCTTTATAGTTAATGTAGATTTGTTTAGAATTATTAAAGATACCTTTAGTAATACCAGAGTTTAATCTGTACTTACTAAAGTATCTATTAATAAATCCTACCTGAGTACTAGGTATACGCTTAGTTGTACAATGATACTCAGTAACATATATTGTATCTTCTTCATTAGAGAATACACAATGTAGATATGAACTTGGATCAATGAAGATTCTAAATGCAACATGACCAACACCTTCTAAAGGTGAAGATTTATCTCCATTAAAATCTTTACCAATAACCATTTCATAATAACGAATCTTAGATGTCTTGTTTAACCAAGCTAAAAATATCTTTTGTTCATCAGTTAGTTTCATCTTATAATCCTCCTTTCATTTGTCTATCAACCTCGTTTGCAAAGTCAGTATACTCTTTATAAAACTTTGTATAAACGTGGCTAGGTAACTGACATATTACTTTACCTATCTTTGATTTATCCAACGTCTGCAGCTTAGAGCATGCAGCGATAGATGCATTATCTAACTCAGAGATTTCCTCTGGTTCTAATGCTATTGTATAATTACCTACAACAGCATGTGATGTAGTACACTTAACACCTACAACATTACAATCAAAGTTATGTCTAGGGTCAAGTGCCTCATCATATAGTATTAGAAAAATTCCAGGCAACTTTGTACCATCAAAAGATTTATACAAAGCTGTAACTAATGTACCTGGTTTATATATTTGATTCATATTTAACCTCCTCTATCTTATTCGTAATTGGATTATACGCATAAGAATCTTCAAAATATATTTTAGCTACATTATTAGAAGCATTAGCTTTACTAATAAGTGTGTCACTATAATCTTTACGTGACCATTTCTTTAGATGCTTAGCATCCTTAGCTTTATAATACCTAGATGATTCGAACACAGTTCTCATTACCTTAGCATTATGATTACACCAGAAAGATAACTCATTCATAAAGATGAAGTCATCTTCACTCTCTGTTCCACCAGAACCTGTTGGAGTTTTAACCCAACACTCAAGAAGTTTCTTAGGTTTCTTTTCGAACAGAGCCCACTTAATCCAAGCTTGATCTTCAGCATCTGAAGAATCAAACTCTACATCTACAGTGGTAGTAGATGGACGATAGAAGAATGCATTTAAGAATGCCTTCACATCATCACCAGATACGAACTCTTTATTCATATCGTGTACTTTATTACCAGTAAGAGTTAGATATCTATGGTCATGGAAGCCTTGATAAAACTCAAGACCTCCCATGCCAGTAGCACCTTTCTCTTTAAGATGCTTCTTATTAAGTTTAGTATAATAGTTATCAGCATCTTTGTATTGTTCTTCACACAAGAATAGTATATGTATACCTGTGCCAGACATAGATAACTCTGCGTATGAATCGAAGAAGTCTATGATAACTTGAGCTTGCTCACTTATCACACCATCTTCTACGCAGTGGTCTATGTCTATGCCACATAGCTTACCCCACATGCCAATACCTAAACCTTCATCAGGTTGCATCATCTTTAAAGCTTCATCGAAGCTAAAGAATGTAGACAACTTATCAGGTTTAGTGCCATGTGTTGGTCGCTTATCTTTGTGACAACAATACACTGTGGACTGTGGTCCTCTTAATCTTTCTGGAATGTTATAATATTTATTCATTATGATAACACTTCCTTCTTTACATCTTCAAAGAATGCATCAATATCAGATACATCATTGATATGTTTATAAGCTAAAATTTCAAAGCCTGAAGGATGGTTATAATCGACCAATCTTAAACTAGAAAGTACTGTTCTCTTTAAAGGAATACCAGCAACTGATTTAGTTTTAATATAAGATGATTGACCAAAGATATACCATGCCTTCAGCTTACCATTATCATTCTTGTATATAGCAAGATTGATAATAGTCTTACGACCTGAATCTTTATCATAAGTTCCAGGATCACATATGTGAATCTCGAAGTCATCATTATGTCCAAACAAATTAGTAAGATGTCTTTCTATAAAAACAACATACTTAAATGTTTCTGTTATATTCATATTAATCTTCCTCCTCTATTTCTTGCCACTCTTCATCAGTTAATTCAATGCCATGAAGCTGGGCAAAAACCCTAGCTCTCTGACTATGAATCCATTGATAACGTGGAACTTCCTCACCAGTATGTGATGCACCACAACGAGAACAGTAAGCATAGCTCACTCTTCCCGTCATGTTATCTACACCACATATCTCATGTTCTATCACAAGAGATAGCATATAATTTTTACAGTCGTTACAATAATACATACTACGCACCAAACCCTAAAGAACTATTTAGATAATCATCTACTGCTTCAACTTCTTCGACAACAGCTGTATCTATTGTGAATCCACCTGAAGATGTTTCTTCATCCACAATATCTGCTTCATGATAAATCTCATACAATTTATCAACCCAAGGCTCAGCTACCTTATCAAGATCAGGTATCTGTGAAGCATCTATTTGTTCTCTAGCATATAATACATGAGAGAAGATTGAAGAAAAGTATTCATACCATTCATCTTTACCTACAGTATCATCCTCTAGAATCTCATTTAAGAAATCAATGAAGTATCTTATATTAATAGATATAGAATAATTACAAGATGCACAATACTTAGATGAATTAATAAATACTTTATATAATTCTTTTAAGAATTTAGTATTACTAAATCCTCCACACTTACACTGAATTCTAGTAACGAATTGTTCTTCAGTTAATTGTTTATAATATATTGTTTTAAATCTAGAACTTGTAGACTCTGGTAATAAGAAAGTCTCATTAGCTCCTGGGTTATAACATAACATTAATCTGAAGTCCTTATGCTTCTTAACCAATTCACCATTAGGTAATTGAATTACAGGAGTATCATCAGCTAACACATTAAGTGTTGATGCTATACATGGTGATGAAGTTGCTTCATCTATTAAATAGATTCCACCATACTTCAATGCATATGCACCATTAGCATCAATGAATGCTATCTTACCAGTAGAATCAGCACCTTGTTCTCCTAAGATATCACCGTTAGTGAAATCTTTATGAGCCAAAGCATTTACTAGAGGTACCTCAATCTTTGATGCAACAATTTCTGCATCAGTAGATTTACCTACACCAGGTTCACTAACTGCAATAACATGTTTACCTCTATCAAAAGCTTTTATAATCTTTTTATCGTGAGTACCTTCAAGTACTGCAGCTTGAGAACTATTAATCATTCTAGATACAATAGCATCATCATAATTTTCATAACCTCTTGTTAAAGGTTTACGTATCTTATCTAAATCATATTCATTCTTTATAACTATAGTTGTATATGTATAGATAGTATGGTCTATAGATTTAGCATCTAAGATAGCCTCAACCTCATCTTGGATAAGATACTTATACCCTTTCTCGTATAGTTCCTTATTGATATCTCCTTCTATAATATATGCTGAAGGGTCTAATGAAGATACCTCAGAAAATAAAATCTCTTTCTTACTAGCTTTAGGTATTACTAGTGGTATAAGTTCACGAACTTTACTCTTAAGCAACCTTAAAGTTGCAACATCAGCTTCAACAGATACATCTTTACCTGATGTTACTCCTAAAAGTTTTATCTTATCCTCAATATTATTTGATGGTGTTACCACCTTGATAAGTAATAAATACTTATCTGATACTCTAGTCTTTAGTACACTAAAGCATCTTTCCTTACTTATAATTTCTTTAAATTCATTATTTGCTTTCGCCATTTTAATCATTCCTCTTTCCTTTATACACTCTTTCATAAGAGTTCTTTATTTCTCTCATTCTTTCTTTATCAGTACACACAAATATAAATGTGATATGGTGTCCTGTTATTGTCTCAACCATGCAGGTAGAATGGAAACCTGCAACATTGATAGCATCTAGAAGCTGTTGATAAAAGCTAGGCTTAAAGCAAAGCTTCTTTAATGCTTGACATCCTTCTGGTCTGTTTATACCCAGAAAGATATGTTTAGCTTCGGGATTATAGATAAGTAAAGGTTCTGCAATAACAGCAAAACCTTCCTCATCAACCTTAGCTAAAAGTTTTGTGATGTCAATTTGATATTCTTTTATAGCAGACATCACAGACTTGATATCATCATCGGATAATGTATCCGGGATGAGTGGATGCTGATCTTTAATCAGATCCATTAAACCTTTAGATAAAGTCATACTTAACTCCTTTCTGTATACTATATTATACCATAAATTTGTATAATATGGTAGACTTTTTAATCTAAAAGTTTTATTTTTAATCACCTCCTTTCAGTGACTTAAGGATAGCTCTTAATCTAGCATCCTCTTTAGGATCTATTGGGTCACTAATAAATACTATATTATCTTCAACAGACATCTCATAGTATGTATTAGGGGATACCTCATAGATTAATGAGCTTACTCCATCCTGTGATTCATAGATGGGCTCAAGTTTTGTAAGCTTTAAAAAGGTATCCACTATATTAACTCCTACAAATACATCGCCATCTATACCAGGCCACTGTGTAATCATGTCCATCACCTCCTTTCCTCGCACTCTAAAATTAAGTGCTCACTCGCATGACCACGATAAGCCGTGGCACTAGGGTAAATAGCTGTTACCCAAGTGTGCTGAATTAAGTCCTCAGTCAGGTCACTATATGAGTAATTAATTAAATTAATCTCATGATAGATGAACCTGACTGTAGTCTTAACATCACCAACTCCACCATAAGCACACGCCTTGGTGTACTTAGGAAGGAGTGGGATGAGATCAGGTAACCAGATGCCTAACATAATGTAACATAACCTTTCTCTAAGAAGTATTCTAATAATATCTGTGGGGTTATGTCATCAATAATGTCATGTAAAGTTACACTATCATCTGGTAAATAACCTGGATAGTTCTTGAATATAAATTCATAGAACTCATCTCCTTCCTTATCAAAAAACTCATCAAGATCAAAATCTTTTAGAGCATTTAAAAAGGTAGGAATATCAAGCCTTTGAACAAATGCCATGCTCATCACCTCCTTTCAATTCAGGATAATAACAGCTTAATAATTTAAAATCCTTAAGCTTCTCAATCGGTTCACCATTAGGTAATAAAAGTACAGTAGTATCATTAACTGTCACATCAAATAAAGATGACAGATGTGGTGATAAAACTATCTCTTCTATTAAATTGTTATCACATTTTTCCATAATATTTTGTCCTTCCTATCACATTTTTCAAAGCTTTTTATTCTTTATTATCACAGTTTTGCATTAGCTTACGCTTAGCTTTCTTCAACTCATCCTCAAACTTTAAAACTTCTATAGCCTGTAAGTTTAAAAGGGGATTCGAAGATAACAAATGGTTATTTAATAACCGATTCATTTGCGAAACTGTTAATGCAACAAGGTTATCCTCATTAAAATTAAATGGATTCATATCTAGCTGCAATATTCTCATGTTAGTTATATCCTCATCAGGATGATATAGCTTGTAGTAGTAACGGCGAGCATCCATGTGCTCACCATTACCTAACAAAGCCATAACACGAGTGCGGCCAGGTCTGTCCTTCCACACTGAGAGACGCATTACTTAGTCTCCTCTGTAATCTTATGCACTAGTTGTGCTAAAGATGTACCGGTAAGTTGTGCTCTCTCGTTGATAACTGCCATCTGAGTGAATAGCTTGAATATATTATGCTCAGTATTAGCAGCAGCTAGAACCTTTTGTTGTTCTTCTAATGGTAACTTAGACTTACCAGTAGCTATCTTATGAACAACCTCAAGGGTTTCAATCATGTAGTCAAAACGCATCTACATCACCTCCTCTACTACTAGCATGTGCTTTGCTTGATACTTCATTGTTAAAAAAGGCACATGCCATGCTTTGACTTGTGGATACCTAACAGTAGGGATAACTTCAGGTATCCTATAAATAAATAATTGGACCATGTTGTGGTCTCCTTTCTACCTAGTTTATACTCATACGATAGGAGTATTTAAAAGCAGCTGAATGCTAGATTATTTATCATATACTAGCTCTTGTACACACTGCGTTAAATGAGAAACCTGCTTCATCAAAGATTCTGATTCAGCCATTTTATCTTTAGCTTTCTCAAATTGAGCAAAAGTTGTATAAGCTTCTGCATCTTTTAATGCATGATCAGCTTCATTAGCTATCAACTTTGCTCTTAATAATAGCAATTGTTCTAAAGACATATTGCATTCTCCTTTCTTCTGTGTTATCCACAGATATCAGCAGCCCGGAGTGATGAGCTGCTCATATCTAGGGATAACCCTAGACTTTAACAAGAGTTTAAAGTGGGACTTGTTAAAAAGAAGTTGCTTTAATATCATCTAAGATATTAAGAATAACCTCACGAGCATCTTCTATAGTATTAACAAGTAAACCATTCCAAGTTTTCTCCTCGATATCATATGACTGACGAGCTATAAAATATGCAGACTCCTTATCAATATAATAGATAGGTATAAATATATTAGAGTGATATGAATAAGGTTCAAGATGTATAGCATATGAAACACCTTTAGAAATATACTTATCTATATGACTCTTAGGATATATAATATACCTACTACGAGGAAAGTCTTTAGAAAACTCTTCTTGAATATTGTTTAACAAGCGTAATAAATCGTGATGCATTTTGTTTCTCCTTTCCTCTGCGTCACTCGCAGATATATGCCTACCCACAAGTGATAGGTATATATCTAGGAGTGACCCTAGATATCGCAGAACTCATCGAATGTTGGAATGCCATGTAAATTTGGGAGAGGTTCCCAATTTACTTCGGGCTCAACAGTAGGCTGAGTTACTGGAAGTTTTCTTATGAACATGTCAAGGATGTCATCCATGATAGCATCGAAGGGACGGTTCACTGGATAGTTACTATCAGTTAATCTCATAGTCTCACGACCATAAGAATCTCTGATAGATAAATCCAATGTACCATGACCATACTTCGAATGATCAAAGTAGTCAGCAGAGGCTACGATATTATGTTTACTATTAAAAATAGAAACAGATATATGTCCGCCTGCATTGACTGATGAATGAACATCCATGCCATGCTCTAAGAAGTAATTGATCTTTTCGATCATATTACCTCCTCCTTTCCGAGTCTCAATGACTCTATTGAAACTACTATCCATGATAGTAATCTCAATAGAAGCATTAAGCTTCTATGAAAGTATAGCTAAACTCCTTAGTGTCTGAGTTGTACTCAACATGGCTAGGCCATGGAGTAATAACGGACCCGAAGAAGTCGTTATACTCACTGCTCATATCCGTAGCTGGATCATAACAAGAGCTTCCGGAACCAATGCAAGCATTGATGTCCTGATCCTCATAATCAATTATGACGCAAGCATCATAACCGTGATGAGAATCATCAAGAGGCTTACACATAGACACGAAGATAACCTCGCCAGCAGAACTCATGATGCTGGTTATCTCGTAGCCTTGTGCAGTCCAGTACTCTGGTTGTGTAGCATGATGTTGTACTGGCTCGATGGCCTCTTGAGAGCAGCCTGTTAATCCGCACAGGATAACAAGCAACAATAATATGCGTTGCATATCATTGCCTCCTTTCTTAGTGGACAATCCACTATTAAAAGGTCCAGCGTGTGGGCCCTTTAATAGTAGAGAGACTACTCAGTAGTCTCATCTAAGAATTCCTTAGCCATGCTTAGAGCATGATCTAAAGATTGAGCAACGTAAGTAAGTTTCGTAGTTAAAGATGGCTCAGTAACCACAACGATATACTTATCGCATGCTCCTTTATGTATAGTAACTTGTACCATACACATCACTCCTTTCCAGGGAACAATTCCCTATTACAGAGTCCTCTGGGGAGAGGGCTCTCTAATAGAGAAGAGACCAGAGGTCTCAACCTAAGAAGTGCTTGATGATATCTATAATTAGATATATCAAGAAACCACTAACTACTCCTAATAAGTAGTAGTGCTTTACCAAGTGTTTTGTTCTTCTAGACATAACACCATATCCTTTCTTCTCTCACAATGAGAGATGTCAAATGATAACACTGTTATCACCTCACATCTACCATTGTTTGTGTATTATTGATAGCATTGCTATCACATAGGAGGAGGTGTACACTGGGTAGTTCTACATTAGACTAAATTTTTAATGTAGAACCATCGAGGGCGGGTCACCATCCTTAGGATATTCGTCCTCGTAAACCCTTATTTTTATTACTACCTCTTATAGGGTAAGTAAAGAAAAATTAGAAAAATAGAGTAATCTAATATAGTAGACAGAAAATATTTCGTATAAAAAATTAGAAATATTTTTTTAGTTACCTTAGCGAAGGTAAGTGAAATGTTCGTGTTTATGAGGGGTGTTTCCACGTGAGTATGCCGGCAAACACTCACCCAAACACACACTAAAACCACTAACAAAACCGACAACACAAGTCGTATGGTTCTTAGAGAACCAAGCTGGTACTTAGAGTACCAACATCATAATCGCGACTGGATCATGCGATCGCGGGTTTCCTCTTGAAGTCTTGACCATCATCTCCGTTCAAAGGCCGTGATCTCGATAGGGTTCTACACAGAGAGGGCTTCGGGATCCGTCAGCGAATCACTCTTCCAACTCCAACTTACTCATCTTCTTAGCCAATCTTATCAAGCGTTGGATAATATACGCTCGCTTCGCTCGCTAGCTCAGGGCTTATACATCAAGGGTTTACGAGCGTTGTGATCCTTAGGATTGTCTGGGAAATAATATGTTAGCTTGGGAAATAATCTAGATGTTTGGGAAATATTTCCCGGATAACTATATCCAAATGACTTGTGTTTTTGTTGTATGTAGGGAGTGGTGAGCTGGTGGTTTTAAGGCTGTAGGGGGTACGCTAGTTATTAACCATCACAGCAACCACCCCCCATATATAAATATACTTTAATATATCTACTACATTACTAAATGGTACAATACCCATATAAAATACTGTTCTAGCACACCCCGCGTATTTTTCGGCTGGTACTATAAGAACCATGGTACTTTAAGAACCACTGCTAACAAGTGTTACCAAAGTGCTAACAAATGTTACCAAAAGTGTGGTACTATAAGAACCAATATGGTATAATGGTACTAAGAGAACCAGGAGGTGATAACAAATGATACCATTCGGCAAGGACTACTATATCCACGAAGGTAAGGTATACAAAGAGATCAAACCGAACCTTTCTAGAAAAGAGCCACGCTACCTGCTAACTAATAAGCAAGGCAAGCGTCAGTGGATAACACAAACACAACTAGACAAGATAGTCGCAAATAAACAAATATGATATAATATAATTGCGAAAGCAGAAAGGACGATATTATGCAATGGGAAGAAATTCAAAAACGCCGTGAAGAGGCGATGGACAACATCATAACTAACAATCCAACAGATCCCCTTACCGCCGCAACACAACGCTTCACGACAGACACGAATCCCTTCGAGGAACGTAAACAATTTTATTCCAAACATAACTTACTTGACAAAGACCTAAAACCTACAACAACATACCAAGACTTTAAGGCCCAAAACCCTGACATGCCACCAATCCCACAGGAAGACACATTCATCTTCCTTGACAGACGTGACGAGTACAAGCAGGCCCTTGAACAAAACCAGATTGACAAGACGACTTATCTAAAAGACTTGTACGCCGTGGACATCCTAAAAGAGAACGGCTACGACATCCGCAACGCAGGATGGTGGGAGCAGAAGTACCGCTCACACGACTTCACTAATCCCCTAGAGGATCCCTACCTGAACCAACAAGTCTTACAAGCAGCACAAGAGCGTGAGAACTACTACGCACAACTAGAGTACGCCTACACTAAGAAAGTAACAGAGAGCCAGATGACAACCTACTTGGGCAAGGGAGACCTATCCAATAAGGACATACAAACTTTATTCCCAGAACTAACAAAGTACATCAAGGACACATACAATTCCCAAAACTATGAGGAGTTCATCACAAGTGGCCAAATCTCAGCCCTAGATCGCATATACCACACGGATACGCAATCATACTACTTACATACTAACGGTCGCCTATACTTGTTAGACAACAACTCAAGTGGAGACAACGTAGCTCACTATACCCTAAACGATAAAGGACAGATCACAGCGATCGACCTAAATGATGGCAACGAGCTCATCACCATGGGACGCTCATTCACTAAAGGGCTTGCTGACATTCCGAAAATGTTCGTACAGCTAGCAGCGGTGATAGTTAGCCCGTTCACTTATTTCACTAGTGCATCACAAGGCACGAACTTCTTTGAACACATAGCCAACACTACTAACGATGTTGGAGGATGGTTCAATGATGTAGGAGGCCTACTAGACTCAGGCTACATTGACCTAGATGGTAAGAATGAAGGATGGGAGTGGGCATACACAATAAGTGAATCATTAGGTATGATGACTGGAGGAGTTCTACTTGGTGGAGGATTCGGTAAACTAGCATCATGGGGTGATGACCTTATGAAGCACGGACACAAAGTCAGCGGATGGATGCTAAAACAAACTGGTCTCTTGTATTCAAGAAGTACAGGTAACTTTAAGAATCCACTACAAGCAGCTAAGGATCTAACTACTAAAGAGGGTATCAAGCAAACTATCAAATCTGCAAAGACCCTAGGATCATGGTTGGATCACTCTAAGACAGTTGGCGTATACATGTTCAAAGACTTCTACAACAATGTTAACCAACTATATAATGATCATGCCCAAATGAACTATCAAAGATTTAAAGAAGGCAAAGAGCAATTCGAGGTAGATCATACAGAGATATTCAAGATGGCAGCTACTAACGCAGCTGTTAACGGAGCGATCTCATTAATCTTATCTGGTGGTATTGATGATAACCAACTTGATAGATGGGGCAGCCTATTCACTAACAAAGCCCAAGTATCCAACAATCTTAAGTTGAATATATTCTTTAAAGCATCAGCTAATCCATACTGGCGTGTGGGTATCAACACAGCAGCAGACTTCCTTGATAATGCCTTGACTATGTACACAGGTAACATCATGGGCTACAATACCAACACAGGTAGTATCGAGTGGGACGAGAAAGCTAAGATCGATACTGATGATGACGGTGAGAAGGATACGTACAACTGGAACCTAGCCCTAAGAACAGCAGTACAAGCAGGTATCATGACATTACCAACATTAAAAGCTAATGTTGAGTACCGTAACATAGCAGGTGAGAAAGCTGAAACATGGTACCAAGCTACATTGAATGAGCTATATAAAGGAGAAGCAGATACTTCTAACCCTAAAGCTAAACAATCTTACATGTTAGTAAGAAAGAAACTATTAGAGGATTTCCAAAAACCATTGGACACTGAAGGCAAACCTTTAGAGAATCCTACTATAGCAGATAGATCTTTATATGCATTATCTCAATTAGATGAAGGGCTAAGAACTGGAGACTCTAACATGTCACCTATTGTTAGACGTACTATGAAAGAAACTTTGGACCCAGCTATGATAAACATCTATAAAGAGATGAACAGCATGGCCAATGAGGTATATCGTAACAGAGTAAATACATATAATGAAAAGATGAAAGATGCTAAGCGTCATGGTATTAGAACATTATTCACTGGGGCATACAGGAAATTCTTTGGTGATAAATATAAGAATGCCAAAGCTTATGAGCAAAGTATAGCTAACGGTGAAGCATATGGTAGATCATTATATGATCAATATCTATTCATGACAGGATCTATTGAATCTCAAAAAGTAGAAGATCGTATTCGTGCTAGAATAGATTTCGCTGAAAAGATTCTAACTGATGCCGAAGAAGATATCACTTTATATAAACAAATGAAGAGGAAAGATAAATCTCAAGCTAAGAAAGCTGCAGAAGCTAAGGCTAAAGAGTACAACACTACTACAGAGAATGTCTTAGCAGCTAGCCAATTCATACGTTTGAAAAATGAATCTCCAGATAGGAAAGGTTACAACTCATCAAGAGCTACATTTAATATTCTTGTTGATCTAATGCCAGACTTATTCTACAAAGTGGACGATAATACTTATGGTATGATCGCACCAGCTAACAAGATGGGTCAACTATTCACTATGGACGTACAACAGAAAGTTAACTTGGCTGTTAATATCCTAAGTGGTAGAGTTGTTACATCAGATCAATATGATATGAAGATAGAAGCCTTAGACCTACTAGTTAAAACTCTAGAGGGTGATGGAGCTAACTTATCTAAACAAGATACCAAAGACCTACTAGAACAAGTGTTCAATCATACAATTGAATCAGGTGCAATGGACAAACTTGAAGTAGCTGAGCTACTAATGGCTATTGAATCTAAGTATGGTGATGAGGAAGGTTCTATTGGTAATAAACTTAGAAATACATTCAGTACTGAGCTTTCACTTAAGAATGTTAAGAAAGCAGACAGTTTAACAGATATAGAAAAATATACATTGCTATATGCTACAATCAAACAGCTAAGCACTAATGAAACAAATAGGTTCAGCAGTAAGACTATAGCTGCAGAGATGATGGCGTCTAAGAAAATAACAGACTTAGAGGCAGAAGTTATTTCAGATATGGAATCACACAAGATCCCTATTGATCCTAACGCATATACTAAGTATGTACTATTACAAGCAGAAAAGATTAAAGAAGGTTCTTTTCAGTACGCAACCGATAGGCTCTCAAAAGATTTTAAGGATATGATTGAGGTTATCGGCCAAGATGGCTACGCAAATCTGAAGAAAATGGATGACGAAGCCGGTGAATCATTCCTTGTAAAAGAGTTGAAGAAGCTTGCAAACTACAAAGGTAAAGACGATTCTTTCATACACACAAGAGCTAAAGAGTTATTAGAATTCTTTAGAGAAGTAGAAAACTTCACACCTATTAAATTTACTGGTGATGTTGTTACTCTAGATATGGCACGTTGGGTACACAGCGAAGTATCTGATGCTGCTAAAGAAGTAGCTAGACAAGATGATGCCTCAGCAATGACTATGGATAAAAAGAAATCATGGGATAGACAAGCATCTGAAACAGCTACAATTAAATATCTTGATCATCAATTAGAGGTTGCTAAACATAAGTCACTAACTATTAAGTTAGAAGATAGCAACATGGAAGAAATCACTTGGTTATATAATATGTTAGTTGAAGCAAAGTATATTCCAGCTGATTTCACAAAAGCTCCTAAGAATGCAGAAGATATGAAAAACATTCTTAAGAATAGCTTATCTGAAGAAGGTCAAAGCTTTGCTGTATATAAATCTACATATGAATATGACACAGGTATTATAAATAAAGAAGCTGCTAAGCAAATAAAAGAAAAGCTTAAAGACCTAAGTATTGATGATATTGTTTACAACGTAAGAGTTCTAGATCCTAACAATGATATTGTGGCTAGATATGATTACTATCAAATGATATCTAGTAACATACATATAAATAAGATAAGCAGTAAGATGCAAAAACATATGATGCGTAACAATGATGCACCTATATATTTGAACCCAGTAGACTTATCATCATTTGAAACAGACTCTGATGGCGTTGGAATCTTTATAAGAAAAGAAACTAATAAAGCATCTAAAGGTGGTAGAAGTGGTGGACAAGCTGGTCAAGAGCAAACTTATATAACCTTGAACGACACTGCTAAGATAGCTAACGCTAACCACGATATAGCTAAGTCATTAATGATTTGTGATTATATAGACTTTGTATTAGAAAATGCTAAGCATGGTTATATAGCTATACCTATAAGACACAAGCAACAATTGTATAACTTAAGCATTCTAGGCCAAGATGGTTTCTATGAAGAGAGACCTTCAAAAGGTGTTAAAGAGGGATACTTCACAATAGGTTTGAAACCTTGGGTAACTAGAGAAGATATGGAATACTATATATTATCTAGTGATGTACCAAACTTATTTAAGATATTACCATTTGCATCTGATGATGCAGCTCAAGTTACTACTGTATTCCAGAACCCTGAAATGCATAAACTTGAATTTGTACCAGATATTTCTGGAGGACTTACTACAGATAATAGATCATTATATGGATTCGCAAACAAGATGTTTAATTACGATCAGAAACAAACTCTAAGAACAGAACTAATAAATGGTTTATTCTTAGCAGCTAAAGAAGGGCATTTCTCATACAACCCATTCTCAAAAGATAGATTGAAACTTACTTTCAATAATCAAGAAGACTTCCATGCATATAGAGAACTTGATACTTTAGATCCTGAGACTAACGATCCTTATGCTATACTTGTTGAATCTTATAAACAATTACAAGATAATTATGTTTCTGACAGTGATAATGAAGACCACAAAGTATGGTTAACTGACGGTAGAGTCCTTAAACGTATGATTAAATTCGTACAAGAAGGTAAGACAGAACTATCTGCTGAAGATATTAAAACTGTAAAAGATATCTATTCAGAAGGTTATAACTCATATGATGTTAGTAATTATAATGATACTGGATATAGAAGATCTAATATATCATCTGTTGGTTTCTGGGGATCAATACCTAATATAGATGGTGATACAGTTGTATCTAAATCATTATTAGATAATATCATGGGTATCAAATATGATATGACAGCTAAAGATTGGGATCCTAAGTATATTAATAATACGATCAAAGAAGCATATAAGTATGTTCAAGATCATATAAATATGCTTGATATGAACCAACAAGTATCTAGAAATTTAGTAAAAGAAAATACTGATTATAAATTTATATTCGAACCATCAGATGCTACATCTCTATGGATAATCCTAGGAGCTACAGATGGTAAGATTACACTTGAAGATTTAGATAGACTATATGCTCTAGAGGCAGAAGCTTATAATGAATTCTTTGAGAAATTAAACATTCAAGGCTTGAAAGGTTCTGATGTAAAAGCGAAAGTTGACTCATTATATGAAAGACTTATGAAGCATATAATAGGAGAAGACATAGGACCTAGAATTAGAATATCTAGTGATAAGAAAGTATTTGCTCAAACTGGTAGTGCTACAAACTTTATGGATGCTAAAGAGATACTTGTTAAAGCTCCATTAAATGGTAAGAAACTTTTACAAGCAATTAATCCAGAACAAAGTGTTTCATTAAAGAAGATTAAAAACCCAGCATTATCAGAACAAGCTGTAGTAGATGCACTAGCTCGTAATACAGAAAGGTTTGCTAATGATTATAGAAGTGAAGTTCCAGCAACTTTAACTGATCCTTTAACAGGAAAGTCTACAACTATAATACAAGATAAAACTTCTAGTGACTATGCTAGGGATGACTCTAATTATTATACTCAAATATTCTCTAGACAAATGGCTAAAGATAATAAGTTAATCAATAGAGACTTAACTTCTAGAGGAGCTATAGTAGATATATCTGCTAATATTAATTTAGCTAAGATGGTATCTACATCTGTTAATACTCAAAAGGCATTAGTTAAAGCTCTTAAACTTGATATGTCAGATAACTTCTATGCATCAAGAGTTAAAGATTATATAGCTTCATTAGTAAGAACTACATCTGGTATTAGATATACATCTAACTATAAAAAGTTCTCATTCTTCAATCCAGCAAAAGGTACTGAGTACGAGAGTGCTAATATTACTAAAGCTGATGGTAATAGAACTCATGTAGACCTACTTAATACTATGTTGAATCACGAGGATAAAGACTTTGTTGGTAAAGTATTTATTAACTTGGATAAACATAACGCTGACAATCCTGATGGATTAACATTCTCATACAGGAAGTTTGAAACAGAAGCTGATGTAAGAAACTTTAAGAATGAAGTTATACTTAAAGTATTAAAAGAAAACGAGTGGAGACTTAACAGTGTTCAAGGCTCAGACTTCTTTACTAAGTTAAGTAACTTAAATTCAAAACAGTTACAATCTTTAATGAATAAGATAATAACTGATACAATAACAGAAAAAGATAAAGTAGATAATGCATTAGAAGCTTTATCAAAAACTAATATAGGAGATGCTTGGAGAGCTCTAATACTTCCACCAGATTACTCAGCAGGTGCTAATAAGTATACTGTTGAAGAAATGATCGGTAGTGCAAGACGTGCACGTAATGCTGATAATGAACAAGTAAGAATGATAGCCAGTGCAATACTTTATGGTATAGATTATAAATTATTAGATCCTAAACATAGAGAACTTGTTGATGCTATTAAAGAAGATATATTAGCAAGCTTTAAACCAGACAATCCTGATATGTATTCAAAACTAGACTTTACTAAATATAATATTAGTAAGATATTAGAAATGGAATCAAAGTTTAAAAATGGCGTAAACATATCTCAAAAAGATCTAGACCACTATAGAACATTATATGGTTTACACAGCAAATCAACTACTGATGAATATGTAACAGCAATTAAGAAATACTTGTATAACCACTTTGAAAATCCAGAAGTACTTGATTACTTATTCAATAAGAAAGTACCTCTAATGGCTAGATTTAGAAACTGGACTCAAGGATTTAACGAGACTTATAGAGTTACAACTTCTGATGGAGAATCAACAATAGCTGTTGATGAGCTTAATAAATTCTTTAATGGTACTGGTTCTAGTCTTAAACATATAAAAGCAATAGACTTAGAAAGTGGTAACTTAGATCCTAACCTTAAAGATATGTCTAACATTTTCCAAATGGCTGTAAAAACTTACAAGGTAGTTAATGGCAAACTAACACAAGAAACTAAGACATACTTCATTGATCATCAATTATCTTTTAAGGATAATACTAAGTACGCATCCTCAGAAGAAAAGTGGATTGAAGAATATGTAGATAAAAAAGGATCATTCTACTTAAAGAATGAAGCTTATAGAAAAGCTCTTGATGATTACAAAGAACACAATACACAAGCAGGAACATTCATAACTAAAGAAGAAGCACTTAAGATCTTAAGAGATACAGAAGATGTTGATATGTATATAGCTTATAATGGTGATAACTTCGAGTTTGAAATACTTAAAAATTATCTAGATCCTAAAGCTATGAGACTTGATGCTATTGAAACTGTATTAAAACGTGAAGGTGATACTACAAGATCTATAGGTCAAGAAGAAGAATACAAAAGAACTTTCAGTGTTGAACATTATAAAGAAGCCCATGATGCAACCGAAGATACTGAAGACATGATGGAAGTATTGATAGATCATTTTAGTAATACAAAAAATATGGTTGACGATAGAAACAAACTTATTATGGATATCCATAAATTATTACCAGAAGATTTAACAGATGCACAGATTGCAAAAATATATAATGCTGTAGATAAAGCTATGTATACTAAGAACTTATCCGAAGCTAGAAAGAGTTTTAAAAGTTACAATCCAACATTAGATAATATAAAGAAAGTACAAAGAGCCATGAACTATCTAAAGAACAATACTAGAGGTAGCGTATGGTTAAGACTCATGGAACAACTAGGATATAACAGTAATGGTTATGTAAAGATGATTGTAGATGGTAATATGAAATATAATATTATAGATGCAATAGCTATAGAATCTTATAATACACAAGGAGATTTTATAAAAGCATTTGATAATTTATATTACAATTACATTAAACAATCTGAGGATAAATCACTAAGTACATTCTTAGAAAAGTTAGCTAACAAGGATTCAGAAACTTATAAAATTCTAGATATAAATACATCAATGCTAGATGAGGATCAAGTTAAAACTTACAGAAATAATTTAATAAGTCAGTTATCAACTGGCACTGTTGGATTTAGAAAAGGTAAGATCAATGGTATATCAGAAAATGTTGCTACAGAATTTGTAAGGACTAGACCTTATATACCATATTTAATGGAAGTACAAGAAATGTGTATTAATAATAAACAACAATTCTCTAAAGCTGCTATGCAAGTATTTAGGAATATGTTTATTAATAATGCTATAACTATAGAAGAAGGTTATGATGAATCTATATTACCTGAGTACGAAGAACGTAATATATACTATGATGATGGTGGCGTTGAATCATTAGCATCAGAAATTAAAAATGTTCTAGGTAAGAACAAGGGTACAGGATCCTTTGTTGGATTATATTCAATGATGGACTCAGTTTCACCATTTACTAATGAATATATAGAAATAGACATGAGCACGGATAAAGCTAAAGGTAAACTTAAAAATGTATCTACAGGTGACATTGTTATAACTAGAGAAGCACTAAAGAAATTCTTTAATGTGTATGACATTGAAACAATGAGAGCTAGTGATGGTAATTATTACTTAATGTCTATCACATATCCTGCAGATAACATGAATCCTATACTACCGTTAAGAGTTAGATTGATTGAAGGTAATGAAGTTACAATAAGATTTACTCCTGAAACTCAAGAGATCTTACGTAACCGTGACTTCGATGGTGACCATACAATGACTACTGTATTATCACCAGATGCTCATAAAGATGCAGATGGGAATATAGTTAACAATGGTATGCTTGAAATGGCTCCTGTTATATATAGGATTATGTGGGAACCTACAAACTTATATACTAGAGCTCAAGCAAGATTAAATAAAATCAATAAGAACTTTTCTGTAGAATCAGAAGAAGTTGTAAGACTGGGTACTACAAAAGAGATAACAGAATTAAGTAAGAACCTTGATAATATCTTAAGTAGAATCCAAAATGAAGTTGAAATTCCTGATAGTGTTGCTAAAGAGATTAAAGATATAGAAGATCTTATGGCAATAGAATTAGAAAAGTTATATGTAGATCAGGGTATAGCATTAACTCTTGGACATACTACTGAAGAAGAAAAAACTAAATTCATCAATAAAGCTGTTAAAGATTTAAGTGTAAAAGAAACATTTACTAACATGTCACATCCTATTAGATATGTTAACAACCCTGCACTATATAAAAACTCTTACACATATAAAGCTAGAAAAGCAATGTTTGCTAGACTTGAATTAACTAAGTCTAATATACTTGACCCTACAGTTGGTACTTATCAAAAGGTTATATCATATTTAATGGCTCCTAATAAAACATTAGAAGATCCTTTACAAGACTTGTATACACCTTCGATGTATTTAACTAAGAGTATGAGTAACATGATTAATGATACCGTTAATTCACACGAGACTTTAGTAACATTTGTTAATGACTTAACTGCTAACCTATCTAGAATGGTTAATTCAAATAAATACAATGATGCTAGCATTCAAGCATTCAAGCAAGATTATTTAGTTAACTTCTATAAATGGGCAACTAATACAGACGAGTTCATTTCAAAAATAACTAATGATGCAAATAAATCTAAAGCTTATGCTAACTTTGCAGAAACAGTTTTATCACAAGCATTACATGATTTAGAGTTATTTAGCAGAAACTATAATAATCTTAATGATGAAACAAAAGCTGCTTTAGATAGAGCTCTTGATCTTGTTTCAAAAGATTCTACATTCTCTGATCAATTAGAAAGAACTAAATTACTAGATGAAAAACTTGCACAACTTACACATAGGAAGAAAGAGATATCTGGTTATGCTGCTAACGACACTCCTTTATCAGACATGTTACAATCAGAATTAGTAAGAAGTAAAGTTAGTACAAACTTAAATAAACCTTTAGATGTTACTACATCAGATAAATTAGATGAAGTATCAGAAGGTACATTCAACTTTGCTAAGGCTATGGAAGCTATACAAGGTTCTATGGTTGAACTTGTAGATGATGATTATTCCCCTAGACAAAACAGAGTTAATGTATTTGTAACAAAAGGTATATTTAATAACGAAGACACAGTAGGTCTTAATACAAATATTGGAGATAGAAAGAGCAAGATAAGAAGCTTTGCTGCAAAAGTTATGCCTTATGAAGGAATAACATTTGTTAAAGATAAGATTAACGGTAAATACGTTGATAGAGTTCGTAAAGGTGCAGTAATTAGAGAAGGTAAACTATTAGGTTTCAAAGACGATGGAACTCGTGTAGTAGCCAATAATAACATATTTATATCTGATGTATCAGAAAAAGATAATGCAATAATTTATTTCGAAGAATCTGAAGTTGTAGGTAAAAAACTTGCAGGTGCTGGATTCTTTAAAGGTAATACTGCAGAAACAAAAATATCAGATATTGATAAAGAAGGCTCTAGCTTTAAAGCTGCTAATATTGACTTGATAGTTGATGCTAATAATGCTACTAAGAACTGGAATAAATATGCTCAAGGTATAGAATTGTTATCTTACTTTAGAAATGCTGAGTATGTAACTTTCAAAGGTCCTGATGGCAAACCGAAATCTGGTTATGTATTAAAAGGTGTACCTACTAACATTATAGGTGCAGATATAGATTACACACCTAAACTTGATCCTAACGATCCTAGCCACATTAGATCATTTGAATTGATGTCAATGTCTAATATTATGTCATTTATGCAGATGGCTAGATTCGGAAAGGCTGCATTAAAACGTGATAAAGAAGGAAGATTCTATATAGACACATCACAAATATCTAAAGTCTTAGATACTAATAAAGGTGATCATAGAGTTGCTTGGGGAGATACAGGTTCTTATGTTATGTTCTTAAGAACAGACGCTTTATTAAACTCTTTAACAGATAAAGAGCTAGAAGGTTTATTTGGAAGTTATAATAGTCCATTTAAAACAAGAGAAGAGTATTTAAATAACTTAAGATATTCTAGAGAAAAGATAAACTCTTATGAATTACTTGAAGAACAGTATGCTCTAATGAGAACTCTAGGTAGAGATAGAATGATAAAACTTGCTAATAGTTCTAATGTAATGAAATTCCTATTCAGTAATGAGATAGCTAATAAGTTAGATCC
>JAEIGA010002827.1_pt1 | contig 27448 bp, 19 predicted proteins | sample 9270691 | NCBI WGS metagenome assembly JAEIGA01 (sample SAMN17057246, study PRJNA624740) | gut metagenome | biome: biome; isolation source: fecal sample | host: Bos grunniens | place: China: Xizang | collected 2019 | reverse complement strand
TTCAACAAGACTACAATCACTGTTGAGAAGATTGTAAACCTCGTTGTTTCATCAATCATCAAGCGTAAGATTATGGGTATCGAGTACGGTGTTGCAATGATCTCTGAGGGTGTATTCCACTCACTCTCTGATGAGGAGATTGCTAAGTCAGGCGTACACTTCTCATATGACGACCACGGTCACCCAGAGCTCGGTAAGGTATCTAAGGCTCACATCTTCAACGAGATGCTTTAGAAGAAGCTCGTTGAGCTCGGTCTTAAGGTTAAGTCTCGTCCAGTAGAGATTGGTTACGAGGTACGTTGCCAGACCCCTATCGCATACGACCTTGTATACTGCTCACAGCTCGGTATGGGTGTTTACAAGCTCTTTAGCGAGGGTAAGACCGGATGTATGGTTTACATCAGCCAGGATGGTTATGTTTCACCACTCTACCTTAAGGATCTTCAGAATGCAGAGGGTAAGATTCCACCACGTTTGGTAGACATCAACTCTGACAAGATTCAGCAGATTATCAACAACGTTCTCCACTACATCACCCCTGAGGACTACGAGGCTGCAAAGCAGTATGTAGCTAACCCAGAGGCATACGACTTTAAGAAGATTCTTGAGTGGTAGTTGCTGATAACAATAGACAAATAAACCCGCCCCATAAAGGCGGGTTTATTTGTTTTACGGAAAATTCAGGACAATGTCCCTTAGAAAGTCGCCACTGCACGAACAAACTCTTCTGAGGACTTAAAATTTGTTATAACATTTCCACTTGGCATATAGACAATAAAACTTTGCGACTTCTTATCCGACTCTGTTGAAGACCAATAAAGCTCCTTCAGAACACCCGACATATTGTGACTCTTTCTGAGTTTCATGCCCCCTTTTGCTAAAAGAGTGGCATTTACTGCATTAAATACCTGCTCATCAGCCAAAAGCCTCTTTATCTCATCTATAGCAGGGATATACCACCACTCACCACGAACAGCGCACCACCTAAATGCAGGATAGTTGGTCTGCCAATTTGCAAGAGCCTTGACCTTTGACATATTATACTTACCATCACTTCTGCTCGTAGCTCCTAAAAACTTCTCGTAATTGACTTGTCCTTCTGCCCAAGCAATTCTTGACTCAGATTCTGCCATACTAACAATCTTGCCATGCATTCCATCTGCCGACACCTCAAACACTACGCCCTCTTTTTGACCATCATTATAGTAGTCACCAACCTTATATGGAGCGGAGCTCTTAGGACTTAATACGAATATAGCTCTTACTGAAAAATTAAACTTTTTGTCAGTAGCATAAAATCCATATTTATTATCAGAGGGGAGACCTCTTTCAAAATCCATGTAATACGCCTCACGGCCACACTCCGTAGAAGACCACATCCATTTACTACTACATTTTGAGCCCAAAGTAGCCATATTATTGAGCGTTAAGGTCTGATTTATCTTATCTTTCTGTTTATAAATCTCCACGAGTTCAGTTCTGGCTGGTAAATACCACCCCTCGCCCAAATCTGCACACCACTTGAATGCAGGCAGATCGGTTTGCCAATTAGGAACAGCCATAGCCACCGCCATATTATCACGGCAATAATCATGGCTATCTATACCTATTTCGACATTAGACTTTGTCCAGGGGGCATAAACAGTGTAACCCTCATCTACAGAGACAACCTTAACCATAGGCGAGGTTTGAAAGATAACGCCTTGAACGCCATTGACTATAACAAGATCGCCAATATTGTATGTACACTCAGGGTCGTATATAGATATTGCCCTCTTAGCAAGGGTGGCATTGATAGTTACAGGCTTATCCTCCGTAATTGTAACGGTCTGAATATTGTCGCTATATCCCGCTTTTGAGAGCCTTATAGTATGGCTGCCTATAATTACATCACAAACCTTTAGAGGTGCTATGCCGACGCTTTTCCCATCCACAAAGACCTCTGCACCATTAAGCTCTACGTTCTCAACGCTAAGACAACCATATCTTGGCGCAAGCTCAATTCTCCGCTCTGTAGGACCATTTACAACGATTGATCCACTCTGCGGATGATATTGTTCAGCACTGACGTTGTATGAGTGGTTACCTTTAGTAAGACGTAACGACAACACTCCATCTATAACGCTCTGCTCCATACCATCAACAACAATAATAGCATCTGCAGGTGTTGTCCTAAACGTTATATCGTAGCGTTCAATTTTAACATTTAACTCTTGGCGAAAGAAGATATTATCACTATTTACCTCAATCTGTTGTTGAGCAGATTTATCGCCATAGACTAGCTTGAGCGTATGCGAACCTATCATCACTCTCTTAATCGTAAGTCCATGATTTGCACCTGTATGCCCCTTAATTATGCCGTCAAGATATACCTCCGCGCCCTCAACATTACTACTAATAGCGATACTAAATGATTGATTCAACCTCGCCTCCATCTCATACTCACGATTAGCCTCAAGGTTGAGCGTAACTTGGTTAGACTCGCCAAAACTTGGGCTGGTAATAAAAAATCGCGTGTAGGGTAGGGCTGTCATCTCAAGTATCAGCACATTATCATAATATTGCGCCACATCACAGCGAACAATATCTGTATTTGACTGAACCTTAACGACCAACTCATCGACCTCGGCTCGGCTCATATTTGCAAAGCGAATCTTTAGTCTTGCGCAAGGATTGCGAGAACTATCCTTACGAATAGGGTCAATATTCACCCCCGTAAGTGCATCAGTATTAACCTTGCGAAAGCTACTCTGCTCAAGGATTATAGAGTGCTCAATCTGCGCCGAAGTGGTCAGAAATGCAAACAATGCTACTAATATTACAACAACTCGCTTCATAATATATACACCTTTGCTACAAAGATAATATTTTTTCAGTATATTTGCATCAATATAACTAATTAATGATATGAGACGATTTCTGATAGCAATAGCTGCCCTATTTTTATTGGTAGGATGCAACAGTAATACAAAGTACCACATGGTTGATGGCACAATAGTATACGATGTTCCGAAGCGTGCAGCAGGTCAGCAGGATATGATTGCCTTTGCTGCTGAGCCAATGGAGAGTGTGCGCGTAGGCTTTATAGGCCTTGGCATGCGTGGGCCTGGCGCCGTAAGACGTTGGTGCCAGATTGAGGGCACAGAGATTATTGCGCTATGCGACATCAACCAGCAGGGCATTGATAAGAGTCAGAAATATCTTTCCAACGCAGGTCGCAACAAAGCCGTAGAGTATCTGGGCGAGGAGAGTTGGCGAGAGTTATGCGAGCGTGAGGATATAGACCTTGTCTACATAATGACCGATTGGAAAAACCATGCAAATATGGCACTATATGCAATGGAGTGTGGTAAGCATGTTGCCATTGAGGTGCCAGCGGCGATGACGATGGATGAGATTTGGGCGCTTATCGACACCTCTGAGCGCACGCGCAAGCACTGCATACAACTTGAGAATTGTGTCTACGACCGTTTTGAGATTACAGCCCTCAATATGGCGCAGCAGGGGCTGTTTGGTGAGATTCTTCATGTAGAGGGCGCCTATATTCACTGTCTTGATGAGTTTTGGGACAAGTACTACAACAATTGGCGACTCGACTACAACCGAGAGTATCGTGGAGATGTATACCCTACTCATGGCATAGGTCCAGTGTGTCAGGTCCTTAACATTCACCGAGGTGATAGGATGAAGACCCTTGTGGCGATGGACACCAAGGCTGTATCTGGCGCACAATATTGGCAGAATATGAAAGCAGAGCCTTGCGAGAATTTTGCTAATGGCGACCAGACCACTACGCTTATTCGCACAGAGAAGGGCAAGGTTATCCAGCTACACCACAACGTTATGACCCCTCGTCCATACTCGCGTGACTACACCCTTGTCGGTACAACGGGTTATGCAGCAAAGTATCCGGTGCAATCTATTCTACTCGGCAGACAGACAGTAGGCGAGGTGGATATAGAGAATCTTAACAGCCACCGCTGCGTGAGCGACTCTGTTCGCAAGGCTCTGATGGAGAAGTATAAGCACCCAGTAACCGCACACACAGAGGTTATGGCTGCCAAGGTGGGCGGTCATGGAGGCATGGACTACACGATGGACTATCGCCTTGTCTACTGCCTTAGAAATGGACTACCACTCGATATGGATGTATACGATCTGGCTGAGTGGTGTTGCCCTATTGAGCTGAGCGCAGTATCTATCAAACACAACTCGGCCCCAGTGGCAGTCCCCGACTTTACTCGCGGAGGATGGCAGAAACTCTCAGGCTACAAGCACTACTGGGCTGAGTAGCCACAGACCACAAAGACATATATATTATCAGGCGGCAGATGAACTCCACTCTGCGTGCCCCACATTATATTGAGATTATCGTTCTGCCCTCGTACAATGTCAAGGATGGCGTTGATACCCATCAGCGTAATATCATCTGCGCCTTGACATCCCACCTGTACTATCGCATCTTGAGCCTTGGCGACATCAATCTGCTCGACGGCACCCTTAAGGCGGTAAAAGACATTGGTCCAATCTCTGCCCATAGTATCAATATAGGCCGCCTTAAGAGTCGGATGCTTAAGCAACTGCCTATACTCCTTCATTCCCACACTTACAAGGTCACTTCCGCCCGGCAACACCTGCAAGGCAAGATTTGTAATTTCATATCTATCTTCAAAAACCATAATAGAGAATTTATTCACCTATATAGAGCCCCCTTCTCCGATTTTATTACAGACATTAGAAAAAAAATTACAACACTCTGGTAGGAAATTAATAATCAAACCACAAAACTACGAACACAATGGCACATAAAATATTTGTTGGTCATCTTCCAAAGATGCAGTGTGAATAAAAAGGTGGCGTATGCAGTTTTACCTACACACGCCACTGATGTGATAATCGCCACCCATTACTCAAAGTCGTACGGCTCGATGTCATCGGCGTAGTCGCTCCAGTCACTTGCTGCTTTGTAGTCATCTACAGATGCACGAGGCACGTAGATCTTACGACCTGAGGCGTTATTGTAGAACATATTAGAATCTCCACTTGGTGGCGTTGTCGGCTTGCAATAGACCTCTTTTAGCGAGGTGCAATCACAGAATGCATAATCTCCAATCGAAGTAACGCTGTCAGGAATAGTAATACTTGTCAGCGAGGTGCAATCAGAGAATGCATAATCTCCAATATTGGTAACATTTTCTCCAAAGATTAGCTTTGTAAATTTTGCGCCAATGAGCCAGCCATTACTTGCAGGGTAGTTGGATGTATCATAATCTGTATTAACTACCGGACTATCAATCTGCAACTCACCTATACAATTATAGAAAACTGAATTACCAATCGAGGTAACGCTATTAGGAATTGCTATATTTGTCAGCGAAGTACAATTATAGAAAGCCGAATCACCAATCGAGGTAACGCTATTAGGAATTGCTATATTTGTCAGCGAAGTACAATTATAGAAAGCTGAATTGCCAATCGAGGTAACGCTATCGTGAATCGTTGCACTTGTCAATAAAGGATTACCACTAAAAGTATAATTTTTAATTTGGGTAATATCCGAAGGAATCGTAATCTCTGCTAATTCATTACCATCGATGTAAAGCTTTGCTCCAACGAACCAAGGATTCGAATCGCAATCGCTGAGTTCTATTTTACACCAATCTGACAAATTTCCACTATAATATACCTCTTTTAAGTTGTTACACTCTAAGAATGGATTATCTCCAATAGAGGTCAATTTACTATCAATTTTTATCGTCTCTAAGTTTTTGCAACGATAGAATGCTCCATCTCCAATCATACTAGTACCACTTCCAATTATAATATTTTCTAAGCCGCTACAATCGAGAAATGAATACATTCCTATCGAAACGACACTATTTGGTATTGTCATATTTTTCAGGAGCTTACAATTAGTAAATGCATTACGCCCTATTGAGGTTACGCCATTGCCAATAGTCGCCGTTGTCAGCGAGGTACAATTAGTAAATGCATGCTCTCCAATCGAAATAACACTATCAGGAATTGTAACAGTTGTCAGCGAAGTACAATTACTGAAAGCGTTCTCTCCAATCGAAATAACACTATTTGGCATGGTTAAATTTGTTAGATTATAACAACAATCGAGTGCTCCATTTCCAATCTTATCAATATTACTTTCGCAGACAATAACACCTATGTTGTCCACATAGTTATTTACCAAAATTGCTGAGCCAAATGCCCCCGTAGTGTTATCTGGTTTTATAATATTGCCATCGTTTGATGTATACCAAATCTCTCTATCTGTTTTTACGATTTCGTTATTATCAAAGTCGTAACTAAGGAGATAACCTGCATACTTACTCCATTGAGAAGCATTTATATACGACTCTCTTGATGTCTCTGATACAAAAATTCTAAGTGTTGGCGAGCAGCAATCAAACATATATTTTCCCCCAGATGGAGGAGCTATAGGTCTACAATATATATTAGAAATAAGGTTACAATTTTCAAATGCTTGCCCTCCAATTTCAGTAACACCTTTGCCAATTGTTACTGTTTTCAAATTTGAACAGCCAGTAAAAGCTCGTCCTCCAATAGAGGAAACATTATCCTCTATTGTAACATTCGTCAAGCTGCTACAACCATAGAATGCATTAGCAGCAATAGAAGTAATATCTTTTCCAATAGTAAGATTATTCACCTCTTTGCCATTTAGATACAACTTTGCCCCTTTATCAAAAATATAAGACGCAGTTGTAAACTTAATCTTGCACCAAGCTGCCAAATCGGAGATATTTACTATAGACAACGAAGGACAGTTGTAGAATGGAGAAGTTGATATCGATGTAACGCCTTTGCCAATGGAAATTATTGACAAACTACTGCAATTCGCAAAAGATTCAGATCCGATCTCGGTAACGCCATCAGGTATTGTAATACTTGTCAGCGAGGTGCAACTGCGGAATGCCTTATCTCCAATCGAAGTAACGCTATTAGGAATTGTAACACTTGTCAAAGTACTACATTTATAAAAAGCTTTGTTTCCTATCGAAGTAATATTACCATTAAATATTATAACCCAACAACCTCTCTCTTCATCGTATGTATTAGATGTAATAGTTGCTCCGAAGACAGTTCCAATATACGGATTGATAATCTTATTATCGGAAGATGTATACAGAATTTCGTTAGCTCCATAAATTGGCGATGTTGGTATCTCAACTTTGTATTGTATTTCAACAGCTGCCATTGGTTGAATGGCGTTACGGGTAATTGCGACCTCGTTATCTGTTGATTTCTCGAATATGCCGCCTTGTGAGTCGGTTATCTTGATGGTTATGCCTTTGGTAAATGTTGTTTGAGGGATAACTGTCCAAAATTCGGTGGCTGTTTCGGCTGTGGTGCCGAGTGAGACGCCATCGCCACAATCTATTGTAATTGTATCGGTTGCATCGTCTGCCATAAGCAACACTGGGGCCTCGCCAAAGGCTATTGTAGCCGTTGCTGCGCCAGCGATTTTCTCGCCATTATTACCCTTAACCTCGATACTTTTGATAGTGGCTCCATCTGCATTATAGAGTTTGAGTTTAAGATATCCACAAGCATTTTTGAATGCCAGGAATGTATCCTCAAGATTCTCAGTAACGGCAATCATTGTATTTGCTCCACGGCCGAACGAATTTTCTGCATAACTCTGCAAAGCTGGAAGAGTCAATGAAATCTCACCCTCATCGGTTATAGTTGAAGTTTCGTTGTAAGGATAGAGAGCATAGATGCGGTCAAAAGCGTTACCTGTCTCCAAATCGCCACTTGGAACGTGAGCGAACGAGCCACTATTATCGCCTGTCTTACCCTTAAATTTGTATTGACGATTCAGCGTATTGCCATAAAAGGCGGTCAAACGATCATCCTCATGCCAACGAAGATACCTTCCGTTCTCAACATAGGTTCGTGTTTCATCCGCAAAACCTGCTTGCAAGTCGGAAATAGCAGGAATAATAGGTACGCTATTCTCCTCAATAAACGATGAACAGGCGCAAAACAGCAACGGCAATAGCACCGCTAAAAAATACAACTTTTTCATATGTATAATGTTTTATTCTCCAGTCAAAAAATATATCCACCGAGTGCATAGCACTCTCATCACAACAAAGTTAGAAAAAGTTTCGATACAGAGCGTCGAACAACGCCAATATTTTCAAAAATAACACGAAAAAAGCTTCAAATCCTCACAAGTTGATATGCTAAATAAATTCGGCGGTGAAGATGATTCACCACCGAAAGAGGAGTGCCCAAATAGTTGGGCTGCAATCAGATACTTTTCAACTGTTCTACTTGAGATATTTATCAAGCCAGCCGAAGAACTCGCGATTCCAAACAAGAGAGTTCTGTGGGCGGAAGACCTGGTGTGCCTCGTTCTCAAACTCCACAAGGCGTGCATCCAGGCCGCGCATCTTAGCCGCAGTAAATGCCTGCAATGACTGTGTATAAGGGATACGGAAGTCGTACTCTCCGGTAATAATTAGTATCGGCGTATCCCACTTATCTACAGCCTTATGTGGCGAATTTGCGTATGAGCGCACTGCGGTCTTATTGGTCTTATCCCAATATGAGCCACCGTAGTCGTTATTGAGGAAGAAGAGCTCCTCTGTCTCGCCATACATAGACTCAAAGTTGAAAATTCCGCAGTGAGCAATAAATGCCTTAAAGCGCTTCTGATGGTGTCCCGCAAGATAGAATACAGAGTAACCGCCATATGAAGCACCCACGCAGCCAAGTCTATCCTTGTCGCACCAGCTCTCACGGGCCACATCGTCTATAGCCGAAAGGTAGTCGCGGATATTCTGACCAGAGTAATCGCCAGAAATCTGGTCAAGCCACTCCTGTCCGAATGATGGCAAGCCTCGGCGATTTGGAGCTACAACTACATAACCCTGCGCCGCCATAAGTTGGAAGTTCCAGCGGTAGCTCCAGAATTGAGAGACAACGCTCTGCGGACCACCCTGACAGTAGAGCAGTGTAGGATACTTTTTTGCAGGGTCAAAGTCTGGCGGAAGGATTACCCAGACGAGCATCTTCTTGTTGTCTGTAGTGGTCACCCATCGCTTCTCGACCTTACCCATTGTGATATTGTCGTAGATATGCTTATTTACAGCCGTAAGCTGTGTCATAGCACCATTTGAGAGCTCTACACTGAAAATCTCAGTTGCCATAGATATGTTCTGCATAGTTGCCACGCACTTATTGCCACCAAGTGTGAACGATGTAATATCGTGGTCGCCCGATGTGATAATCTCCACATCATTACCTGCAGTTGTCACACGGCAAATCTGGTGTGTAGCCTCAATTGGGGCGATAAAGTAGAGAGTACTATTATCTGCCCATACGACATTGTTTGCATTGTAATCAAAGTTAGCTGTAAGCTCTGCCATCTCGCCACTTGCAACATCGTATACAAAGAGGCGCTCCTTATCAGCCTCATTGCCTGCACGACGCTGGCTACGGAAGGCAATCTTACTACCATCAGGACTCCATACCGGATACTTATCGTAGCCCACAAAAGCCTCTTTGGTCGCTTTACCATTAAGTTTCAGGCGCTCAACGGCATCCTTGCAGATATTGACAGCAACACCAGTCTCAACATTGTAAATGTATACATCTGAATCGGTTGATACAGCATACTCCTTACCAACGAGTGGTTTGCAAGTGTATGAGATCTGCTTACCATCAGGACTCCAAGCAATCTCTGCGCCATCAAAATATGGTGCTAATGGGGTATCCCAAGCAGACTCTGCACCCGTAATATCACGAGCCTCGCCCATAACTCCACCCTCAAGTGGTGCAATGAATATATGGCGATAGTCGCCCTCATCCCAGTAGTCCCAGTGACGCACCATTAGGTCATCATATATTCGCGCCTTAGACTTATCCATATCCTTATATACATCTGCCGAGCGAACGTCCTTAACATGTACAGACTTTACATAGTGGAGCGCTGTGCAATCATTATTGACACCAAAGTCCTCAACACCACCCTCAACAGCTGTCACCTGCTTAAGGTTCTGACCATTGCTATCCATTCTCCACACCTGCATGCTTCCGCTACGGTTAGAGAGGAACCATATAGCTCCATCACCACCCCAACGTGCGGCTGTATTATTTGACGAGGTGTCTGTCAGCTCACAACTCTCGCCAGTAGCCATATTGAGGGTATATATACGAGTAACGCCACGATTCTCGGACATTGAGTAATCTGTAACTGTATATAGCACAGTCGTTCCATCTGCACTAACCTCTGCGCCACCAATACGTCGCATCTTCCACATAACCTCAGGAGTCAATCTCGCCGCTGCAATCTCCGCCTCAGTAAGGGCGTTATCAATCGCAAGCGGGGTTGCAGGCTCAGAACAACTTGCCAGAGCCATTGCCAATGTTGCCATAATTAAAAATCTTTTCATTGTATCAAATAATTTACTAAATTTGCAATATGATTACCATCTATTTCACAGATAACCGCCTAACCTTCGCCCCTGAGCAGTACACCCCCTCAGCAGATGAACATGTACTCTCTGAAAGCGAGGTAACGAGTGCGAATTTAGACAATTTATTTGACTTTTGCAACAAGATAGTTGTGCCGACAAACGATTATCGCGGTGCTGCAGAGCGTTTTGCCACCCGATTTGTCTACATAGAGGCTGCAGGTGGTGTTGTAGAGAATAACAATGGAGAGATACTACTAATCTTCCGCCGTGGTCGCTGGGATTTACCAAAGGGTCATATCGATACAGGCGAAGAGGCACTTCAAGCAGCTATTCGCGAGATTGAAGAGGAGACAGGTGTTACTGGTCTTAATTTTGCAACCAAATTGGGCAATACTCTACACGCATACAACGTTTATGGTAAGTGGGAGCTTAAAAACACACATTGGTTTGCATTTAGTACAGAGCATAGTGCTACCACACCACAGACTGAGGAGGATATAACCCTTGTCCAGTGGACAGACAAGCATAAGCTAACAGAATGTATGACAAATAGTTATCCGACTATAAGAGAGATAGTTTACAAATATGAACACAGAAGCTAAGATACTTTGGGTTGACGACGAGATTGAGCTGCTCAAACCACATATTTTGACACTTAGAAACCGAGGTTGCACAGTAGACACCTGCAACAACGGCTACGATGCCATTGACATGGTTGCCGAGCACTCCTATGACATGATAATCCTTGATGAGATGATGCCAGGCATGACAGGCCTTGAGACCCTGCCTCTGATAAAGGATATACGTCCTACTACACCAGTAATCATGGTTACAAAGTCCGAGGAGGAGGATATCATGGATAAGGCTATCGGCAGTAAAATAGCCGACTACATCATTAAGCCCGTAAATCCAAGTCAGATTCTGCTACTTGTAAAGAAACATATTCACTCACACCAGCTTGTTGCCGAGCAGACTACTGCCGACTATCGTGCTGAGTTTGGTCGTATATCGCAGATGGTGGACTCTGCTACCACATTCAACCAGTGGCTGAGCATCTACCGCAAGTTAATCAGCTGGGAGATTGAACTTTCACAATCCTCTGACAACAGTATTAAGGAGGTGCTTCAGTACCAGAAGAATGAGGCAAATGTAGCCTTCTGTCGTTTTGTGCGCCAAAACTATCAGGGTTGGATAAATTCGCGCGATGAAAATACGCCAGTGATGTCGCACACGCTTATGCGTTCAAAGATTCTACCCGTAGTAGATGCCAACAGCAAGACTACCCTGCTGCTTATAGACAACTTCCGCTACGACCAGTGGAGAACTATCGGCCCGATGCTACACAACTACTACAACACAGTCACAGACGAGTGTTATTGCGCCATTCTGCCAACTGCAACTCAATATGCCCGCAATGCCATTTTCGCAGGTCTTATGCCGTTAGCAATAGATAAACTAATGCCAAATCAGTGGCTCAATGACAACGAGGAGGGTGGTAAAAATATGTACGAGGAGCATTTCCTTCGCCGTCAGCTACAACAGGCAGGCAAGAACTACCGCATAAGTTTTGACAAACTTGTTCGTCCCGAGGCTGGTCGCAAGCTTATAGACAACATTAGCAGAGTATATGATGCCGACTTCTCTGTTATCGTCTACAACTTCCTTGACATCCTATCCCACGCCCGCACCGAGACCGAGATTATCCGTCAACTTACCGAGGATGACGCCTCTTTCCGCTCACTTACACGCTCGTGGTTTGAGCACTCAGAGCTCTTTGAACTACTCAAGATGCTCTCCGAGCGCGGACACACAGTAATTATCACCTCTGATCATGGCACAGTGCGCGTAGACAACCCTATTCGCGTACAGGGAGATAAAGAGACCTCGGCAAACCTTAGATATAAAACCGGGCGCAATCTTGCATATAACCACAAGGAGGTCTACGAAATTACCAAGCCAGAGCAGATACAGCTACCATCGTCAAACTTGACCTCAAGCTATATCTTTGCATATAATCACGACTTCTTTGTCTACAACAACGATGCAAACCGCCACATCCGCTACTACCGCGACACCTTCCAACACGGAGGTATCTCGATGGAAGAGATGATTGTACCTTTCATCGTCCTGCAACCAAAATAGAGCGATTATAAAACAATAAAAGCCACCGAAATCCGGTGGCTTTTATTGTTTTATATCATCTACTACAAACGACGAGAGCCGTCTGAGATAACTACTGGATAGATCTTTGGCTCGTGGCCATACTTCTCAGCGAACTTAGCTGTTACAGATGCGATAAAGCTATCGTAGAGCTCCTCCTTAACAAGGTTGATGGTACAACCGCCAAAGCCGCCACCCATAATACGAGAGCCGGTGACACCGCACTCCTTGGCAACTGTAGCAAGGAAATCAAGCTCCTCACAGCTCACCTCATAGTCGCGCGACATACCCCAGTGAGTTTCATACATACGCTCACCGACGGTCTCATAGTCATCCTTTTCAAGTGCCTCGCAGACATCAAGCACGCGCTGCTCCTCGCCAATAACATAGCGAGCACGGAGGTAGTCCTCTTCAGAAATCTGGTCCTTAATAGCCTCGAGTTGCTCCATTGTTGCACCACGAAGGAACTCCTGACCTAAAACAGCTGCCACACGCTCACAAGATGCACGACGGTCGTTGTATGGAGAGCCTACAAGCTCATGCTTCACGCAAGAGTTCACAAGCACAAGGCGGTAGCCGTGCTTTGTAGGGTCAAATGGGAAGTAGTTGAACTCCATAGAGCGGCAATCAAGGCGCATCAGATGACCAGCCTTGCCGTGCACAGATGCAAACTGGTCCATAATACCGCACTTTACACCACAGTAATTATGCTCTGTAGACTGACCAATACGAGCAAGCTCAAACTTCTCAATACCAAGATTATAGAGATCATTAAGCGCAAAGGCAAAGGTGCTCTCAAGAGCTGCTGATGAACTCATACCTGCGCCAAGGGGAACATCGCCTGCAAAAACAGTGTCAAAACCGCCGATAACGCCGCCGCGCTTCTGAATCTCACGACATACGCCAAAGATATAACAAGCCCAACTCTGTGCCGGCTTATCCTCCTCATTAAGACCGAACTCTGCTGACTCGTTAAGATCAAGGGCAAAAGCACGCACCTTATCTGTGCCATTAAGGCGAATTGCTGCAACAATACCCTTATCTACTGCACCTGGGAATACAAAACCACCATTATAGTCTGTATGCTCACCAATGAGGTTAATACGACCTGGAGAGGTAAACAGAATAGCTCCCTCACCATATAGTTCTGCGAATTTTTGAGATACTCTCTCTTTCATTTTAGTTAGTTTTAGTTGGTTATAGTTTTGATATTGTATACTTTATCTTAGCTATTGAGCCAGTATTGACGCTAAACTTTCTTAGCCCTGCCTCAAGCAGCAGCTCTGTTGCCGAACTATCAGATGCGAGCTCGCCGCACATGCTGCACTCAATTCCTGTACGTTGAGCACTCTCAATTGTTAGGCGAATGGCTCTAATCACAGCCTCAGAGTATGGGTTGTAGAGGTGGCTAACCTTTACATTTGCTCTATCGGCCGCCATAATATACTGCACAAGGTCGTTAGTGCCAATGCTAAAAAAGTCGCAATTTGCAGCCAATGTATCTGCAATAAACACAGCCGCAGGGGTTTCAATCATCACGCCGACCTTTATATTCTCGTTATACTTAACTCCCTCGGCAGTAAGGTCCGCCTTACACCTCTCAAGTATACGCTTAGCCTCTATAAGCTCTTCAAGCGTTGCAATCATCGGGAACATAACCCTCACATCGCCCTCTGCACTTGCACGAAGAATTGCCCTAAGCTGACGGCAGAACATCTGCTCCATATCAAGAGATACTCGTATTGCACGCCAACCCAAGAATGGATTCTCTTCACGCTCAAAACCGAGGTATGGCACCGCCTTATCGCCACCAATATCGAGTGTTCGTATAGTCAACGGTCTGCCATTGCACGCCTTTGCTGCTGCGCTATAAACATGATACTGCTCCTCCTCAGTTGGTTCTACCGAGCTATTAAGGTATAGGAACTCACTACGAAAGAGTCCTACACCATCGGCTCCAGCCTCTACAGCCTTAACCACATCATCAACGCTACCTGCATTTGCAGTAACAGCTACAGACTCACCCTCATACTCCACGGTCTGAGTTGCCACCTGTTGCTGTTCGCTACGGAGCGCATCAAGGCTTAACTGGCGAACAAGGTAGCTATCTATTGTCTGGCTATCAGGATTGATAATAACCTTACCCTCATAACTATCAACAATCAGCATATCGCCAGAGGATATCTGCTCAAGGGCATCTCCAAGGCCCACGACGGCAGCAAGGGAGTGGTTACGTGCCATAATGCAGACGTGGCTTGTTGTGCTACCCAAGGCGGTCACAAATCCTCGTATAGCGTTCAAATCAAGCAGAGCCATATCCGACGGCAAAAGCTCTCGAGCGACAATAATATCGCCCTCCTTTACCCCTTCAAAGGGATTTTGCAGACCACCAGTAAGATTTGCCTCAATACGTGCAAATATATCCTTTATATCATCAGCCCTGGCGCTAAGATACTCATCATCCAAAGCCTCAAACATAGCTACGAGGTCTGCACAAGCCGCTTGACACGCCTCCACTGCACTACTTCCCGAGCCGATATGCTCCATTACAGCATCGCTCAGCATCTCATCCTGCACAATCTCAAGATGAGCTGCAAAAATATCACTATCGACTGCAAGGGCCTCAATCTGCTCTGTGCTACTCTGCAATGAGGTTGTAAAACGTGCCTTTTCCTCCTCTATACTGCCCTGCGTAATACTCTGCTCCACATGGTTACGACAAAGTACAAACGCCCGACCTATTGCAATAGTCTCCGATGCACGAACAGATGTCTGAAGAGTCTTCATTACTCTGTTATGTTTGCGATAAACTCTACTACAGCACTCGCATTTGCAGCCTCATCGCCACCTTCAGCAGTAACAGTAATCTCTGCACCAGACTTCAGGCCCAGCGAAAGAACTCCCAACATGCTTGTTGCGCTAACACTCTTAACGGCTGTGGCAAGGGTGACCTTACCATCAAGGCTCTTTGCAAGTTTTACAAGCTCTCCAGCAGGACGAGCATGCATACCATTTGGTGCTGTAAGAATAACCTTTTCAATTATCATATTTTATATTTTTTTAAGCGTTTAATACCTTATAAATCTCCTCTGGATCGGTTGTTGTTTTGAGTTTTTCGAGTATATCCTCATCCTCCAAAGCCTCACTGACACGAGCCAATAGCTCAAGGTGCTGATCGCCTACACCTGCGATACCGATAACGAGATATGCCTTCTCGCCATCAAAATCTACCCCCTCAGGATATTGAACGACTGTAATACCCGAGCGAAGAACCTGCTTCTTAGCACTCTCAGTTCCGTGAGGTATAGCGATACCCATACCAAGGTAGGTTGTAGCAATACGCTCACGCTCCATCATAGCATCCACATACTCCATCTTCACATAGCCACCCTTGACAAGCAGATTTCCAGCCTCGGCAATTGCATCCCACTTATCTACGGCAGTAGCTCCAACCTTGATACTTGACATCTGAAGTACAGAGTGGTTTGCTCCACCTGTAACCACATCATCTTCAGCCTCGGCGGCCTTATCGCTACGCTTTGACAGCTCCTCATAGAGAGAATCAAGAGCAGGATCCTCAAGGAAGTTGTTAATTGAAACAATTCTCACCTTTGGAGCATTACCCTTAGCGCGTGAAACCAATCCCTGCTGACAGACAACAATATCAGCATCCTCCGGAATTGAGTTTACAGAGCTGTTTGTAACTTTAACATCAAGAGCTAATGGCTCAATACGTTTACGGAAGCGCGTTGCACCAAGTGCACTGCTACCCATACCTGCATCACACGAGAAGACGATATGACGAGCTTTAGCAACATCTGCCGCTGTCTCTGCATCTCGCTTGTACTTTGGCTTAAAGCGATTCTCCGGCAGGGTATCATCCTCCTTTGCGCTTCGGCGCAGAATCAATGCCGAGGTGATAAATGTCACCGCTGCGGCAATCAGCACAGCCACCACATTAATAAACATCTTGCCCGATGCCGACATAATGATAACAGAGATAATACTACCTGGTGATATTGGGCCAATAAGACCTGCATGTGCAATGGTCATAAAGAGAATACTTGATGATGCGCCCAAAATCATCGGCAGAATAAGTATAGGACGAGAGAGTACATACGGGTAGTAAATCTCGTGGATACCTCCGATAAACTGAATAAGCACAGCGCCAGGTGCAGAACTCTTTGCAGTGCCCTTACCGAAGAGCCAATATGCCATCAGCAGACCAAATCCTGGACCTGGATTAGACTCAAGGAAGAAGATAATAGACTCTCCAAGCTCCTTAACCTGAACAGTACCAAGTGGAGTAAGGATACCGTGGTTGATAGCATTATTGAGGAACATAACCTTTGCCGGCTCAATAAAGATAGAGACCAAAGGCAACATATTGTGGTCCTTAAGATATACCACACCAGACTCAAAAAGCTCTGTAATCCAAGAGATTGCGCCACCAATGCTCAAATAGCCGACAATAGCCAGTAGCATACCGATAATACCGAGCGAGAAGTTATTGACAAGCATCTCAAAGCCTGCGCGCACCTTGCCATCAATAGCCTTATCAAACTTCTTGATTACCCACGCCGCAAGTGGTCCCATAATCATTGCACCGATAAACATCGGTACATCTGTACCAACAATAACACCCGCAGTGGCAATAGCGCCTATAACACCACCACGAACTCCTGCCACATTATGACCCGCAGTATAACCGATAAGCAGCGGGAGCATATATGTAAGCATTGGAGATACTAACTTTGCCAAATGCTCATTTGGGAACCAGCCCGTTGGGATAAACAGCGCCGTAATAAGGCCCCAAGCAATAAACGCACCGATATTGGGCATAACCATCGCACTAAGCGCACGCCCAAAATTCTGAATTTTGTCTCTCATATACAATTTTTATTATACTCAACAAATGTTATTCCACAAAGGTAGTAATAATTTACGGTTTCACAAATTTTTCACACCCACTTTTAACTTTCATCCCCCATATTTTACCACTGACAAAGAAACATCTTAGTTGGTTATCAATAAGACCGTATTAGATTTGCTCTTCACTATTTTTTTTACTATCTTTGCACGATTTATTATGTTTACATTTGATTAGAAAAATATAATTATGTGTGGTATTGTTGGATACATTGGTAGCAAAAGAGCATACGACATCCTTATTCAGGGATTACACAGACTAGAGTACAGAGGTTATGACTCATCTGGCGTTGCAATGATTTCAGAAAGCGGAGAGCTAAATATATACAAGTCTAAAGGCAAAGTTGAGGCGTTGGAGCACTTTGCCCAGAACAAAGACCTTAGTGGTGCAATAGGTATTGCACACACCCGTTGGGCAACACATGGTGAGCCAAATGACATAAACGCACACCCTCACTACTCTCAGTCTGGTAGAATTGCTCTTGTTCACAATGGAACAATTGAGAACTATACAGTGCTTAAAGAGGCCTTGACACAACATGGCTACAGTTTTGTCAGCCAGACAGATACAGAGGTAGCAGTTCAGCTTATTGAGTATATTATGCTCACAAATAACTGCTCTCTTTTTGACGCTGTTGCTGAGGCTACAAAGCGCATTGTAGGCGCCTATGCAATCGCAGTGGTAGACCGCCAAAATCCAAATCAGATTATTGCTGCTAGGCAATCTTCTCCACTGGTTATCGGCGTTGGCGAAGGCGAGTATTTCCTCGCTTCAGATGCCACACCTATTATCGAATACACAAATAAGGTTGTCTATCTAAACGATGGTGAGATTGCAGTCATCAACCGTGGTGAGGAGCTTAAAGTTTACGATGCTAAGAGTGCAGAGTGTAGCAAGATTGAGATTACAGAGCTTCAGATGTCTATCGAGCAGCTTGAAAAGGGTGGCTATCCTCACTTTATGCTCAAGGAGATTTTTGAGCAGCCTCGTACACTTGCCGACTGTATTAGCGGTCGTATTTCAGCTGATGGCAAGAGTGTTGTACTCTCTGGAGTTATTGAGCACAAGGAGCGCTTCCTCAATGCCGGTCGTATCATTATCGTTGCCTGTGGTACATCTTGGCACGCAGCGTTGATTGGTAAGCACCTATTTGAGGACTACTGCCGCATCCCTGTGGTTGTGGAGTATGCAAGCGAGTTCCGATATAGTAACCCTGTTGTTGGTAAAAATGATATTCTTATCGCCCTATCACAATCGGGAGAGACTGCCGACACCCTTGCAGCTCTTGAGCTTGCAAAGGCAAAGGGTGCATTCGTATTCGGTATTTGCAACGTTATCGGTTCATCTATTCCTCGCGCAACAGACTCTGGTTGTTATATCCACGTAGGTCCAGAGATTGGTGTTGCATCAACAAAGGCATTCACTGGTCAGGTGACCGTTCTTGCAATGATGTCGCTACTTATTGGTCAGATGAAGGGAACAGTAGACCAGCAGACCCTCGCAACCGTAGCCTCAGATATTCGTCGCGTACCTGCGTTGATAGATGATATTCTAGGCATGCATGAGCAGATTGAGGATTTGGCTAAAATCTTTACCTATGCTCACAACTTCCTCTATCTTGGTCGTGGTTACAACTATCCATCGGCTCTTGAGGGTGCACTTAAGCTTAAGGAGATTTCCTACATCCACGCTGAGGGTTATCCTGCAGCCGAGATGAAACACGGAACTATTGCCCTGATTGACAATGATATGCCTTCAGTAGTTATCGCTATCAAGGACAATGTTTACGACAAGACCGTCAACAACATCCAGCAGGTTAAGGCGCGTGGCGGCAAGGTCGTAGCAATTGTCACTGAGGGCGATACAATTGTTCGCGATATGGCAGACTATGTTATTGAGGTACCAGAGATTTCAGAGTGCCTTACACCGCTGCTCACAGCAATCCCACTACAGCTCTTAGCATACTATATTGCTGTAAATAAGGGTAGAAACGTAGACCAACCGCGCAACCTGGCTAAATCTGTAACGGTCGAGTAAAGACTTAAAACCTTAAACCTATATGAACAGACTATTAACCACCATTTTATTACTTGCAACGTTTGGCACTGCAGTAGCAAAGGACTACACGCTCTCAACTCCAAACACAACAATCATCCTCAGCGCGGAGCAGGGCAAGCAGCTCTACTTCCGTTATTACGGAGCAAAGGCTGAGGCTGCAGATGTTCGCGCGGCAGGCAGAATGATGAAGTATGATGCCTACCCAGCTTTTGGTACTCGTTGTGACGCGCCTTATGCATCGCTTGTAAAGCAGCATGATGGCGACAATGCCACAAAGTTTGTGGTTGAGAAGGTTGAAAAGGTTGATGGTAATCATCTATCTACCCTATCATTCTGGCTCTCTGATGTAGCTCACCCAAATCTTGTTGTGAAGGTAAACTACTCAGCATATAACGACTGCGATGTTGTGAAGATTAACACTGAGTACTTCAACAACGGCAAGAAGCCAATTGTTCTGCAAAAGTATATGTCTGCCGTTTTGCCTATTCAGTCAGACAACTGTGTGCTGATGCAGCTTGAGGGCAATACAAAGAATGAAAATAATGAGGTTGTTATGCCTCTGCCAGTGGGTCAGTACAACATCTCTACCACCACTGCATCTCGTATAGCGCAGTACTTCAACGCCTCATTTATGCTCGGTCTTGATGGTCGTCTGGAGGAGCAGAGCGGTCCAGTCATTGCCGGTACACTTATCTGGATGGGTAACTCACACTTTGAGTTCTACAACACCCCGGTTGCTAGAGTTCAGACACTCTTTATGGGCGGTATTAACCCTGCAGCAAGTGACTACACCCTTGCAGGTGGCAAGAGCCTGACTGCCCCAGAGATGGTATTTACATACTCTTCAAATGGTAAGGGCGACGCAACCCGTTCATTGCACCGCTGGGCTCGTAAGCATCAGCTCCTTGATGGCACAAAGCAGCGCGAGATTCTCCTAAACTCTTGGGAGGGCGTTCACTTTGACATCAGTGAGACAAGTATGGTTGATATGACCCGAGATTTTGCAGCACTTGGTGGCGAGATGTTTGTTGTAGATGACGGATGGTTTGGCGATAAGTATCCACGCAACAACGGCACCACATCTCTTGGTGACTGGATGATTGCTCCATCAAAACTGCCAAACGGCATCCGCCCACTTATAGACCTTGCACACAGCAATGGCATGAAGTTCGGTATCTGGATTGAGCCTGAGATGGTTAACAATCCAAGTGAGCTCTATGAGAAGCATCCCGACTGGGTTCTTCGTCATCCGGATTTTGAGCCAACATATGGTCGTGGCAAGACCCAGCTTATCCTTGACCTTACAAATCCAAAGGTTCAGGACCACGTATTTAAGGTTGTAGACGATTTGCTCACTGCATATCCGGACATATACTACATCAAGTGGGACAACAATATGTCTATGCACAATGCACATAGCCAGTACCTACCAAATGAGCTTCAGAGCAACCTGTACGTAGACTACACACTTGCCCTTGAGAAGGTACTTAAGCGTATCCGTGCAAAGTATCCGAATGTAGTTATTCAACTCTGCGCATCTGGCGGTGGTCGATTGAACTACGGCTTTATGCCATACTTCCAGGAGATGTGGACATCTGACCAGACAGATGCATACCATCGTGTGCTTATCCAGTGGGGCGCAATGAACTTCTATCCATCAAATATGCTCGCCGCACACGTTGGTTCTGCATATAGCAAGTACACTCAGAGATTAATCCCTATTAAATACCGCTTTGATGTAGCATCAATGTGCCGTCTGGGTATGGAGATGGTCCCTGCAAAGCTCAACGAGGCTGAGAAGGAGTATGCAAAGCGCGCTATTGCCGAGTACAAGGTTATCCGTCCGGTTATTCAGCAGGGTGAGCTCTACCGCCTTGTTTCTCCATACGAGGGTAAGCGCGACTTCACATCGCTGATGTACGTTAACGAGGCGAAGGATAAGGCTGTATTCTTTGCTTTCCGCCACTTCTTTAAGCACGACATGTCAAATATCATAATCCGTCTTCAGGGTCTTAATCCTGATGCTAAGTATCGCATCCGCGAGGTTGCTCCAGAGGTTGCATCCAAGCCGGCTACTATCAACGGCAAGGTCATCAGCGGTAGATATCTGATGGAGGAGGGAGTTGTTATCCCTGAGCTTGTTAAGGGCTACACCAAGAATGCACCACTCGGTGAGGTTCGTGCCGGAAATGACTGTCGCAGTATTATTCTTGAACTTACAGAGATTAAATAATGATTAACAAAGCCGTTTTTAAGTGTAGCTCTGAGAAGATTTCTCAAGTCCCTAAGGATTCTCTACGCGACATTGCCTTTATTGGACGAAGTAATGTTGGAAAGAGTTCCCTTATCAACATGCTCACAAAGCATAAGGGTCTTGCGAAGGTCTCTGCCACACCTGGAAAAACTCGCCTTATCAACCATTTTACAATTAACGACAGTTGGTATTTGGTGGACCTTCCAGGCTATGGCTATGCACGTACATCAAAGAGCACACGAGGAGGGTTTGCAAAGATTATTACGGACTACGTCTTTAAGTGTGAGAAGATGCATTTCCTCTTTGTTCTTGTGGATTCACGACTGGAGCCTCAGCGCATAGACCTCGAATTTATCGAGCAACTTGGAGAACACAATGTACCTTTTGGCATCATCTTCACTAAGGCAGATAAGCTATCCAAAGCACAGCTTACTCGCAGTGTCTCTACTTTTCAGCAGACACTCTTGGAGCAGTGGGAGGAGCTTCCGCCTATGTTTGTCAGTTCGTCAGAGCGTGGCACCGGTAGAGATGAAATCGTAGGCTACATTGAAAGTATATTAAAAAATTTTAATAAAGATAGCGAATAATAGACTTTTTTCGCTACCTTTGCACCCGAATAGGTAAACTAAACACATAAGGTAGGTTCTACAAATTAGGTCGAGGCGATTTTGGAGGATATTTCGTGGCTATTTTGCATCTCTTTAGAGGGAGCAATAGCCTATTACGACCGAGAAAAGGTGTGAAATAGACGGAAATAGACCCAAAAGCGGCCGAAACAGAATCTACCATAAAACAGAAATAACTTTTATCGTAATTTATAGAACATACCTTAATACAAATTCCTATGGCTATCCACAAAATTAAATTCTTCGCAGGTCGCTCTTCACGCTACCTTGCAGAGAAGATTGTTGCCGCTTATGGCACAACACTTGGCGACTGTGAGTGTCTGACATTTAGCGATGGCGAGTTCCAGCCTCGTTATGCAGAGTCTATCCGCGGTTGTACTGTATTTATCATCCAGTCTACATTCCCAAATGCAGACAATCTTATGGAGTTGCTGATGATGATTGACGCTGCTCGTCGCGCATCAGCTTACAAAGTTATCGCTGTCATCCCTTACTTCGGTTGGGCTCGTCAGGACCGCAAGGACCGTCCACGTGTTCCTATCACCTCAAAACTTGTAGCAAATATGCTTACTGCTGCAGGTGTTGACCGCGTGATGACCATGGACCTCCATGCAGACCAGATTCAGGGCTTCTTTGAGGTTCCAGTAGATGCACTCTACGCAAGCGGTATGTTCGTTCCATACATCCAGAGCCTCGGCATTGAAGACCTCTCTATCGCCGCTCCGGATATGGGTGGCGCTAAGCGTGCAGGTACTTATGCAAAATTACTCGGCACTCCGATTATCATCTCTCACAAAGAGCGCGCAAAGGCAAATGTTGTTGGTTCTATGACAGCAATCGGTGATGTTGAGGGCAGAAATGTGCTTATCGTTGACGATATGATTGACACAGCTGGTACTATCTGCATGGCTGCAAATATGCTTATGGAGCGTGGTGCTAAGTCTGTTCGCGCTGCAATTACTCACCCAGTACTCTCTGGTAAGGCTTATGACCGCATCAACGAGAGCGCACTGTGCGAGGTTATCGTATCTGACACTATTCCACTCAACCCTAACGCAGACCTGCACAAGTTTACAGTTCTTTCATGTGCAGACATCTTCGCTGAGGTTATCGAGCGCGTACACAACTACAAGGAGATTTCATCTATCTTCTTCCATTAGTAGATACATACATTAATTAAGTCGGGAGAGAGGCTCTTTCCCGACTTTTTTGTATATTTGCCTGACTATTACCTTAAATTAAGCATCGCAATGTTTCGCATCCTATCATATCCACTCATTATTCTACTTATCGCACTAGGCATTACAGAGATTGTACCCGTAATAAAATGGGCAGTTGGTCACTATATGGTCTACAAATGGGTAGGTGCTGGCATGGCGGGATACATTATTCTCTCCATCCTTAGAATTTTCAACAAAAATCTTGAGTGGTTGCGCACCTTCTCTCACGAGTTGTCGCATACTATCGTAGGTATGATGTTTTTGCGAAAAATTCACTCCTTTGAGGTTGGTGAAGGAGAGGGCGAGATGAGCCACAGTGGTGGACTGCGCTTTGGAGCTATATTTATCTCGTTAGCACCCTATTGTCTGCCGATATTTACATACCTACTACTCTTCTTGCGAGAGCTTGGCGCTCAAAACTCACTCTATATCTTTGATATAATGATTGGCTTTACCGCTGCATTTCATATTGGCTGTTTCCGCCGCCAATTAGGCACCTATCAATCTGATATTAGAAGTATGGGCATTCTGCGCTCATATCTATTTATCTTTGCCATGTGGACGCTAAACCTCACAATACTACTTCTCTCTATCCGCTACGGAGTTATAGATGCATATAAAAATCTGGCTGTAGAGTACTACGACCAGATTATTACTTGGTGGAAAATGGCTATGAAATATATAAGCACCCTTCTCTAACCATTCATTATCTCGGCAGCGGGTTTGCCGTCAAGGATTAGGCGAGCCATTTTATCCATTGCACTCTCGGTATGTGTGAAGAACATCTTATACCCCTCGCAGAGGTAGTTCTTACCATATTCACCCGTATTGTCAGCAATAAAGCGATGCTTAGGGCACTCGCCGTGGCAGAGTTTATAGTAGCGGCAGTGGCGACATTCGCGTGGAAGAAGAGCTCTCTTTGCAACTCCAAACTCAAATTGACGGTCACAGTAGGCAAGGTCTGCAAGTCTATCGGCGTAGATATTACCTATTTTATACTCCGGATATACGAAGTGGTCACAGCAATATACATCGCCATTATGCTCAACGGTAAGTCCGCTACCGCAAGTCTCGCAGAGTGAGCAGACAGATGGCTGAACACCGACCTTAAGAGCAAGCGTCGCGTCAAAGAGCTGAACATAGCGTCTACCCACATCCTTTTTGACCCAAACATCAAATATATCACACATAAACTGCCCAAAGCCCTCTGCACTCACAGACCACGGAGCCACATCAGCACCCATGTTCTCTGGCGACTGCACACGGCCATCACAGAGCAACTCTGCCACAGGCAAAAACTGCATAAAGAGGCTTATTCCACGCAAAAAGTTGTAGACCTCAGCCCCACGACATTCGCTATGTATATTTACCGTTGTCAGGGTATTGTATTCCACACGATTGCGATATAGGCGCTCGATACCCTTCATCACTCGGGCAAAGGTTGGATTTCCGCCGACATCAACGCGGTGTGCATCATGTATATGCTCCGGACCGTCTATAGAGACTCCAACAAGGAAGTTATTATCGCGAAAAATAGCGCACCACTCGTCATCCACAAGCAGTCCATTTGTCTGTATAGAGTTCTCTATTGTCTTTCCACCAGCGTACTTCTGTTGCAGTGCCACAGCCTTGCGGAAGAAATCCTTACCTGCAAGCAGAGGCTCACCGCCGTGCCAAGCGAAGGCAATTACAGGAGAGTTATTCCCCTCAATATTGGCACGGATATACTGCTCAAGCAGTCTATCGTCCATTGTCGGTTCTACACCGCCATAGAGTTCCGCCTTGTCAAGGTAGTAACAATACTTGCAGCGCATATTACACAACGAACCGACAGGTTTTACCATTGAGGTAAAGCCCCGTCGCTCGTTGCGTTTAATAATGTCTTCGTATGTAAACTCTACGCTTCTGCGCATTATCTTGAAATATCGACATTAAATGGTTCATATTCAGCAAGGTGGTGACTCTCCTCAATATAGCTCCACATACGCTCAACAATCTCTGGGTGGTCAGCAGCCACATCCTTATCGTCAAACTCAATATCCTTACCTGGAACGCTTACATCAAAGAGTTTCATTGTTCGATTTCCCTTGTGAACATCCATAATCAGGCCCTTCCACTGTCCCTCACGAACAGCAATCATACCACCCGCAGCAGGATACTCCCAGTAGAGGTACTTGTGCTCCTTTTGAGCCTCTGGATTGCCAGAAAGTATTGGAAGGAGTGATATGCCGTCAGTCTTTGGGCTCTCAACACCAGCAATCTCACACACGGTAGGCATAACATCTGCAAAGTTACCAAGGTGGTCACTTACAACGCCACTCTTAATCTTTGCAGGCCAAGAGGCTATAAATGGCATACGTATTCCACCCTCCTTGAGTGTACGCTTGCCCCAACCCTTACCACAACGATACGGAGCAGCACTATCCATCCATACTGTTGGTGAAGAGGCGTTGTTTGCAGGACCATTATCAGAAGAGAACATAATAATCGTATTCTCATACACACCCAAACGCTTCAACTCCTCAATGAGCATGCCGACCTGGTGGTCAAAGTATGAAATCATTGCCGAATAAGTTGCATGAGGGTAACGGCATGGATAGTAGTTATGCGGCCAACCATTTATCTGACACTTAGTATCAAGCAGTGGCTCCTCATCTCCATACTTTGCAACATACTTCTCAACCCACTCCTTCGGCGCCTGTAGCGGAGAGTGTGGGAACGGAGTTGTCCACATAAGGAAGAATGGCTTATTGCTCTTTTTGCTTTGGTTAATGAACTCCACAACATTCTCGTACATCTTATCCGGAGCATAAGTCTTACCCTCGCTATACTTGTCATAACTTGCAGGATTGTACGGGTCAGCCCCCGCATCAAGCTTTGTTCCAGGGTGGGTAACTGTTGCAGGGTCGTTGATATACTCCTTCTGACCATTTTTCCACATATATGCAGGATAGTAGTTATGCGCCACGCGCTGACAAACGCAGCCATAGTAGAAGTCAAAGCCCATATCCCACGGAGCAGAGCCACCCACAGGGCTACCGATACCCCACTTGCCGACCATACCAGTAGCATAGCCAGCCTGCTGCATCACTGTTCCCAGAGTCGGAGTGCCAGGCTTAAGACCCATCTGACCCTCAATAGCCGGATTATTATCAACAGTATCAAAATTCCAGATGCCATCCTCTACATTTCCCTCAACATTCTCGCGAATCTGAGAATTTCCCATATGCTGACCAGTAATAAGACAAGCACGTGATGGTGAAGATACCGGTGCAGCGGTATACATATCTGTAAAGCGGATACCGTTATTTGCCAATGCGTCAATATTTGGAGTTTCGGTCTTTGTCTGACCATAACAGCCAAAATCTCCATAACCGGCATCATCCATTAGGATAAATATCACATTAGGCTTCTCACCCTGCTTTGGAGCGCTACTACAACTTGTAGCTGCCATAGGCACCGCAGCCACCGTCGGCATTGCGACATATAGCGCACTCTTTGATAGTTTGTTTAGTTTCATCACTGTAATTTTGAGGTTTAACACTACAAAAATACAAAAAAGTTTGGAAGTTTGGTTGTTGAATTAAAAAAAATCCGTATCTTTGCACGCTATGTTTAACTAAAAATATTTTACAATTATGCCAAAAATGAAAACTAATGCCGCTGCAAAGAAGCGTTTTACTTTCACCGGCACAGGTAAGATCAAGCGTAAGCACGCTTATCACAGTCACATCCTG
>JAEIGA010002826.1_pt1 | contig 27450 bp, 18 predicted proteins | sample 9270691 | NCBI WGS metagenome assembly JAEIGA01 (sample SAMN17057246, study PRJNA624740) | gut metagenome | biome: biome; isolation source: fecal sample | host: Bos grunniens | place: China: Xizang | collected 2019 | reverse complement strand
ATACAATGGAGCAGTGAAGTGTGGGATGCTGATCTTGAAATGGCGTATTACAACTGGCGATATTACCACCACGCAACGGGGAAATGGATAGCAAGAGACAGAATCGAAAGCGATAACTTGTATGAACTCACAGAGAACTCACCCATGTACCACATAGATGAGTTAGGGCTAATAGGCACCAAGCTAATCTGCCCGTCTAAAATATTCATACAGTACTCAAACTATTCGGAAGTACAGCTTGAAAAAATAGATAAAGACAACTTCACGACATGGCTGAATCAGCCACACTCAGAAAAAGTAAATGATATTGCACTGACCGATTCAGCACGTAAAAAATACGCAGAATTTCCATATGGCGTTATCAACTACGAGTTTTCTCGAGAGATTTTTGATAATTTAACCAGCAAACATCTCAACTTAAGATCAAAAATCAACCGTATAAGAGCAAAAGTAGGGAAAGAATCTCGAAACCGAACAGACACCGCAAAATATGGATATTTAGGCGTTATTATAACAGGTATTCTAGAAGTCCAGTTTATCGATAACAGCCAAAATTTTCAGTTCGAAATCCAATCCGGAGGAAGAGCGGATAATTACAAAGGCACCTCAACTTTCACTACTGCTGCAGAACCGGGGAAAGGACAGCTTCGTAACAAACTAAATGAAGGCAACATTGCAGGCTTTCAAATCAAGTCTGACGAGGAAGAAGTGTGGGGTAAATGGGGGGAAGAAAGAACAGGCATAATGGTTCACCTTGCGCCTCATACGGGTATCGCCACTGATAGACAAACTGGTTCCCATGGTTGCATATCCACAAAAAATGAAGAAGCCTGGCTAAAATTCAAAAATCATGTACTATGCTGTAAAGAACCGATAAAAATCGAAATAGCAAACATGAAAGAAGGCTTCCCATGGAAAGTATAATGTGGTATAGTATGCCACATGAGTAAAACTTTCATACTGATTACAACCTTTATGTGGGGGGCTTTGTCGTTTGCCGGGGCATCATCCCTAGGGAAGGACAAAGTTCCCCCTATTTATATAGGTATTACCAACAATGCTGATTCAAAAATTGTTTTCCCCAATAAAGAGGCTGCAATGAATGAAGATCAACAAAGTGAGGACTATGAATTGTCTCATAAATGCAAAAAAATAGAAGGCTTTGACTTGCCTGATACAGATTACGTCGGCGGATCACTGTACGACCTAGGCGTAATTTTTCAAACTCCGCAATTATTCTTACATCCCCAACACCAATATATATTGTGTCTAAGCCCTCTAACCGCGAGAGGCTGGGTTATTGATGTAGCTGAAAAAAAGCATATAAAATTGAAAACGACGATGGATATGCTGATATAGAAAACGACAATATGTTTGGCGATATAGAAAAAGATAAAAGGCATGGCGGAATACATCCGGTAATAAAAGTGATTGAAATGCCGGAGGGTGATAGTCTATATAAAAACGTTATGGGGAATTGTGGGCATAACGGATACCATAAAGTTTGTTTCCTTAATGATTGGTTTATCATAGATTATAACATGCAATGCAGTATGATTTCTTATAAAGGTAGATACCTTGCTGAATTTAATTATGCGAGTATCGATATTCATACGCCAGAGGGGAAATGGGTATGCTGTCCATCGGAAAACACTAGAAAGATGTCTTTTGTTGCCACTGCAACTCAAGGCTTGATATCTTTAGTAGAATCTGCAACTTATAAAACTTCAGATAATTACTATATCAGCGACTTAGTAAACTATGAGACAAAACACAATCAAATAGCAGAATACTTAAATAGCGATTCAGCCTTATTTATACAAACCCCATACGGAATAAAAAGGATGGGAGAACCTAAAGAGTTTTTTCTACTGGATAATGAATGGAGTAATTATTACGACCAATTCCTCAAACCAGAACCTAAAAAATGCAACACCTATACGTTCTATAAGTCCATGTGCAACTGGTTTTCCACACGAGAAGATTGCTACACCCCAAAAATAACGTACGCCACGCACTTTCCGTCGCACGATAATGGAGAAAAGCTTTTCTTTTTTTACTGGGTAGCTCCAATAAATGGAACTGATTACAAAAGAATTCTATACGCATACTGTGACAGGAAAGGCAACATCATCAAAACTGCCGAGTTCTACCCCGCCGAATACAATGAAATGTCAGGGCAACCATTAACATCAGCTTTTCTGGATTGCCCGGTTTTCCGTGCGGATGACTTCTCCTACTTCTCTGACCTCTCTCCACAGAAAATAGGTAATAACGCGGTAGCTCTTTTAGTTTATCGAAGTACAGGGAAATACATCTATTACATCGTAAGCCCTTACTCCGAACGAATCATCGAAATTCGCGCAAACACGGCGTTATATTTCTTACCAACATTACTCGATGGAGGAAAAACTCTATTTGCAGTGTCTCAAGATGAATGGAAAGGGTATGACGCTCCCCTCCCTGTATTGCCATACCTTGACATGTTAAATTGGGAGATGGATCACAACGTCACAACCGGTTCATACGGCTATTTCATTCCTTTGCCTCTAAACATAGAGAACCAATAATGCCTTTATTAATAGATGTTGCCCGACCGCTCGCCAAGGCCGTGAACGGATATCTTCGTGCATAACAGACGTCTGCAACGCAGAGAACCGCCCTGTCAGCTTCACCAACGAAGCCACAGGCACCGTGGTTACCTGCGCGTACGACAGCATGGGCCGCCGCAGCTTCAAGAAAGTAACCGTCAACGGTACCATCACGCTGCACCGGCGTTATCTGTACCATGGTTACCTGCAAATCGCCTGCATCGACCTCACCCGCAGTCACCACCCGGGGCTTTGGCTCATCACATGGGACCCGACGCAGCCCATCGCTACCCGCCCGCTGGCTATACAAAAGGACGGTACGTGGTATACATACGGCCTTGACCTCACCAAGAACGTGTGCGAAGTCTTCGGCTCCACCGGCTACATCGCCACCTCCTACACCTACGCCCCTTACGGAAAGGTGAGCGTCAATAGAGGAGTAAAACAACCTATTCAATGGAACGGAGAATTTTTTGATATTGAATTGGGGTTAACGTATTACAATTGGAGATTTTACCATCCAGTCGTAGGAAAATGGCTAATGAGAGATTTTATACAAGATAGTCACAATACATATTCGGCATATAAAAATACTCCCTTAATGATTTTCGACATTTTAGGCTTGTGGAATGATGGAAATAATGGGGATTTAAACAAAAACGAGAGAACGAGAGGCCACAGCGATTTTTATGGGCATGAGCGTTTTGATTATACCAAAGCAGATAGGAAATACAACCCCCTCAATCCTGCATATACTTATATGCATTTTAGACCAATTAATGTTAGTGAGACGAATATAAAAAAAGCAATCAAAACATGTAACGTAGAATCGTTTGAATTGGAAATGCATTTCATGCAAGATTTCTTTTCACATTATGGACAAGGATTTAGAGCATCTCTTGTCATTCCTTATAGCGTGGGCGTAATACTTATATCTACCGCTGTTCAATACGTTGTATATGGAGACTTCGGACACGCTGTTTCTTCACTCTTTGGAGATAATAGCCTTCAACCAGATGACGCTTGGATTTATCGAGAGGCTTTTGAACAAGCTAATGAGCAAAGCATTCATTGGGTTCGCCAATGGGATAAATGCTGTAAATTGCATAATGCCGGAACTCTTACATATAGACCTAGTCCTTGTTGTTCTATTGAGGATGGTAAACAATATGGGGAAAAAGCAGCACCTCCATCAAAAGATTATAATTTAACTCCTTTTGAAAAAAAAGAGAGGATAAAACAACTCGAACATGAACGCATAAAGCAAGATGAAGAGTACTATCGTCATTACGTTTTACCGCAAATGATGGATGCGTATTTTTACCAGAATTAATAACGTATTAGAAAAATACATAATATTGGGGTGCTTAGCGAAGCTGCTAAGCACCTAAATATTTTTGATGCTAATAATCGACAATATACTACCCACAATAAGCAAAAGTAAACACACAAACCGCGCAAGTAATATATTTTTCACAGAACACTCTTTCAGTAAATAGGATGCAGCAACTGCCATGATTAAAGATACGCCAGAAGCAAGAACCCCACCTCCGTAAAACAAAATCATGGCTTTAGATCCATGCCCCCAATTAAGGAAAGATATTACAGGTAAAGACAATATTTGTGCGCCTAACAATTGCGTTGTTCCCCACGATACGCAGCGTTTTTTCCATTCTTCTTTTGTAGAAGAGCACATATAAAAAAATCCACATGCACCGCATCCAAAAATAATAAAAAACAAAAATAATATACCTGTTCCGTACAACTCGAAGCAAGGGCTGAAAGGCGGCTTTGAATATTGACAATAAATGGTTATTTTATATATACCCCACGCTAAAAAATAGATAAAGACATGGCTCGCAAAACAAACTCTTGATAAATAAATGAGGATTTTTGAACGACAATCATTACGAATCTCATCAAACTGTCCTTTTTCTTTTTCCATAACTACGCTATTCTATAATTTTACAAGCTGTAAGATATTACTCTGGTTTGTTACGATATTGTTTATAATTTGCAATATGTTGAGTAAATTGGGAAGTAAATATTGAGGTGCGCCCCGTTTTCTGACCACCGGCGATGTAGTTTAAGGAATTTCTGAGCCGATGCTTGGAGCTGTGGTTAGGTTACTGTTTTTTGTGTTGATTGTCAATCCTAATTTTTTTGGCGATTTTGAAGCGAAGGCGTGGGCGTGTCGCGCGTAGCGCGACCCCGGAGCGTAGCGGAGGGAGAAGAATAGATTGCGAGCCGTAGGTGAGCCTAAATTAGAGCCCCCGGGGCGAAAGAGAATAGCAGGTGGAGGAGCGGCGTAGCCGCGCAACCACCGGTGCAACACAAAAAGGAAATTGAGCCCGGAGCGCAGCGTAGGCCGACAGACAATGGCGTCTGTGAGGGCGTATAGCAAGCGAAGACGCGAAGCCCCAAGGACCGGCGAACCACGGCGTAGCAAGCGAGCGTAGCGAGACGCGAAGCCGGGAGCAAAGCATCGCATTCTGTCGGCCTCCACTCTGTCGCTATCGCTCCGTCGCTCCGGGCTCGAATATTAGGGGGAATCCTACCGGTGGTTTCGTCGCTCCGCGACTTCACCACCGGCTATTCTCTTTCGCCCCTGCGGGGCTGAAAATTCCGCTTGCTTGCGCTCGACAACTTCCGATTTATCGCGCAATTCAAATTTATTAGAGACACCCCACGCGTATATGCGTTTGACAAGCTTCGGGCGGTGCGCTATTATAATGCGCATGAAACGCTTGTTATTTGCTCTGTTGCTGATGCTGGGGTGCTTGGTGCACGCGCTGGAGCCGGTGGAGGTTGTGGTTGTGTATAATGCGGATAGTGCGCTGAGCCGCGAGACCGCGGAAACATATTGCCGCTTGCGCTCCATACCGGAGACTAACCTCATTCCCTTGTATGGCTTGGGACGAGGCGATATTTCACGTGCGGATTATGATGCGAAGGTGAAGCTCCCGCTCATGGCTCTGGGGAAAAGTCGTGGCATTGTATGGCCTGCCGGGGTGCAGGGGGGCGGAACTCAGGTGCGCGCTATGGTGCTGATGCCGGACTTGCCCTTGCGTATTAAGGAGGAGCCCGTGAACGGCAAGCTGCCCGGCAATGGAATACCGGTAAATGGTGCTGCGTTGGATTCTGAGTTGATGTTGCTTGGGGCGGAGTATCCCTTGGCCAAGCATGGCGCAAATCCCTATTATGGTAAGGAAGCTTTGCCCGCTGCGGGAGAACGCCAAGTGGTGATGAGTGTGTGCCGCATTGATGGCCCGAATAAGGAGTGTATTGCCCGCATGATTCATGACCCCATATCCGTGGAGCGTACCGGCTTGTGGGGCTGGATAGTGGTGGATTCCGGCGGCCCCTATAAGGCGGGTGATGATATGATGACGGGCGTGGTGGATTTCTGCAAGGGTGGGGCTATCCCCGTCTTTCATGAGAGCTCCAAAGCTACCTTGGCCAATGATTTTCCGCTGATGCCCGAGACGAGTCTCTACTTCGGTTGGTATGCCAACCCGGCGAATGGACCTTTTGGCAAGGAAGCTAAGGGTGGATTCCGATTTGTTAAGGGTGCATTGGCCTTCCACTTGCACTCATACAGTGCTACTTCGCTTTATGATGGCAATAGCTGGGTGTCCGCTTTGCTGAATAGGGGTGCCTGTGTGACGGCGGGTAATGTGTCTGAGCCCTTTTTAGGGGCATGCATCAATTATTCTGTGTTGTTCCGTCGTTTGATAGTCGGTTATTCCTTGGGAGAGGCGGCTCTTATGGCTTCTCCCACGGTGTCTTGGCAGTGCATTGTGCTGGGGGACCCCCTTTACCGTCCGTATACGCACAAAGCGAAAGACGTCCCGCAGAAGAACGATTTTGTGATGTGGCTGGTATTAAACAGGCAGCATCATTATTCGATTGAAAGGCTTGAGCCGGAGGTGCAGGAGGCGCTGTCACGCCCGCATGGTGCGCATTTTGCGGAGATGTTTGCCTGGCGTTTGATTCACGACAATGCGCTGGAAAAAGCCGAGAAATATTTGCGCTTGGCGCAGGAGCGTTATACCGCTACGCGTGATAAACTGCGCGTTTCGCTCATCCTTGCTGCTGTGTTGAATGCCCGTGGTGAAACCGAGACTGCAAAAAATCTCATGCAGCAGGTACAACAGAAATATGGCAAGTCTCCCTATGCCGCAGCTATTCAGAAATCTGCGGCAGCTATCATGCGCAAATAATGCGCCTGCTACCGGTTTAACTTTCCCCGTTCAGCCATTCCTTTGCCACCCGGAAAATGAGTTCCGGGTTGGCTCCGGGCATTCTCAGCTCGTGCAGTATGGCGTCGCGCGCCTCTAATGCAGCCTTGAAGGATTCCCTGAACCCGGCATATTGCACATCCGAGAAGTATTTGATAAAGCTGAGCCCCTTGCGGGTAAGCGCCAAGCGCCAACCCTGAAAACCGGTCTTCTTGTAGTTATAACGCGAGATGTTTTTAGCTCTCATGCCGATAGTGCTCTACTCTTATCCATGAGTATGGCACATTTTTCTGGCAGGTCAAGCGGATAATTGTTTTCTAGGTAAAAAAAACGATGTTAAAAGCGAAAAATGCCGTAGTGCAGCACTTTTCCGTCTTGCATATCAAGGTAATAAGGGCTTGCATGGCGGAACCATGCACCTGTGTTGTAAATGTGGCGCTGCCCGTATTGCCAGTGCCCGGAGCGGTGAAAATGCCCTAATACCACCACCTCTGCCTCCGGGAAAAATTGTTCCGCAAAGCGATTGGCTCGCCGCCCACAGGTTAACCAGCAGCGGATGATGTTCAGCGGCCTCTGCGGGGGCCAGAAACAGTGCAGCAGCCCACGCAAATAGCGGTTTTTGATGCCGTCTCTGCGCAGGATGGGGGGCGTGAGCCTGCACATGGCGCGTGATAACTCAAGTCTCTCCTCCAAGTCCGTATCGCTGTTTTGGTAGCTGCGGATGAGCTCTTGGCATTTAGCCTTAAAATTAAGGTATTCCCAGCTCCAGGGGGCTACCTCTTTGTAAAGGGCGTGTCCGTGCATGGCTACCACCTTGCCATCCCAAAAACGCACCAGCAGGGCTGGCACATCGGGGTCGTGGTTTCCGGAGATTTCCACCAGTTGCACCCCGCGTTGCCTACATTCGTTGCGCAGCACCTCGCGCAGCGCCATGCCGCGCTCCTGCCATGCGCAAACGCGCGTCTCCGCCGTGTCTCCCACCAGCACCAGCATGTCAATGCCGTCCAGCAGCGCCGGCGCCAGCGCAGACGGCTCCGGCGCCTCGCAGCGCTCGTGCCCATAGTGCAGGTCTGAGATAAACCGCACTTTCGCTCCCGCCTGCGGGTTGATGGTGTGGATGGCGGACATATTAAGGATTCCCGACCGTGCGCTGGCGCACTGCCTCGTACAGGCATACACCCGTTGCCACCGATACGTTGAGGCAGGGCACGCTGCCGAACATGGGAATGCGGATGAGGAAATCGCAGTTTTCTTCCGTCAGGCGGCGCATGCCGTCTCCCTCCGCACCCATCACCAGCGCGATGCCTCCTTTGAGGTCCATGGCGTACAAGTCTCTGTCACCGTGGTCGGAGGTGCCAACAAACCAGATGCCGGCTTCCTTCATCATCTTCATGGTGCGAGCCAAGTTGGTCACCTGCACGAAGGGAACTTTCTCCGCTGCTCCTACGGAAACGCGCAGTACCGTCTCCGTGATGCCCACGGATTTATCCTTGGGGGTGATGACGGCTGCCACGCCTGCGCCATCTGCCGTGCGCAGGATAGCACCGAGATTGTGCGGGTCCTGCACGCAATCCAGCACCAGATAAAGCCCTTGCGGCTGAGCCTCCAGTATGTCGCGCAGGTCGCCCTCATCAAGTGCTTTCACCACGGTTTTCGTGGGGGCTTTATCAAAATGAGGTTGCGGACCCTTACCACGCTGGCGGTCGTCGGGGCGGGTGGTGTGTTTGTTCGGTCGTGCTGTGCGGTCGTTGAATTTCATGGTGTCGCAGGGGGCTCGGTATCAGAATTGCTGGAGTTCCGTCTTACCGCAGTGTTTCAGTACATACGGTTTCTTGTCATGCATGGGGGCGTGCAGGTCATCAAACTGAACATCGTTGTTGCGGAAGATGATGCCATCCGCAGAAATCGCGTATATAAGCGGTACGCGGTGGGTGCGGAAGGTGTTACCCTCAATCAGGATGTTTTGGTGATAACGCACTTTCTGCAACTCCGGCTTTTTCACCATGGGGTAAATGGAGATGATGCCATCTGTGAACTGATAACGCTGTATCAGGTTGTGGTCAAAGTAGTTGTTGATAATCTTTACATCCAGACAGCGCCCGCTTTCGTACCAGCCCTGTGCGTCACCTGCCAGCAAGATAGCGGAACCGCTGGAGCCGATGAACTTGCAGTCTTTGACCAATACGGGCTTGGGCGTAGTGAACAGCGTGCCACGCGCACGGTTGTGCTGCACCGTGCAGCCGATGAAGTTGACGGCGGGATACCAATCCGCATTTTCCAAGGCATCTCCCTTGCCGATTCCGTCGGGCAGGGGAGCTTCAAACGTGATGCGCAGGTGTTCCTCATCCAATTTTTGCACGGCTGCTATCTTGCCCAACTCCGGGGTATTCTCAAGTGTAGCACCGTTGATGAATTGCACGCGCTCACCCTGCTCGAATACCTCGAAGCCAACGGCCTGTGAGTGCATGTAGCGCGCAATTACCTCACGCTCGCTGAGCACTTTTTCAATGCCGAGGCAGGTGGAGTGCACGTTGATGGCGTCATCCATCATGCCCTCATACACAGCCCCCGTCACATTGATGGTGCCGGCGCAGTTGGAGAAGTGCGTGGCATCTGCCGATACGGTGTAAATGCGACCCTCCGCGCAGATGCAGCCACCGCCGTTGATGGTGATATTGCGGCTGCGCTGGGCGATGAGCGCCATGCCCTGGCTGTCTTGGAACACCACCTCATTCAGCACGGTGTCATTCGCACGGTATAGCACCATAGCGGGGTGGGGGCGGCCGTAGTGGCGGTATACCAGCACTTGCCCCTCCTTGAGCCCGAGCTTGGCAGCATCGTTGAAGAAGCGCACTCGCGTATCGCTCAGTTTCTCACACTTGTTAGGCCAAGGCATATCGCCGGCTTTGCCGGTGGCAACCATGCGGCCATCCGCTTCGAATGCCAGCACGGCGCCCGGCTTGCGGGGCGTGCCATCACCCATCAGGAAGTAATGGCCGTTTTTGACTTCCCAACGGAACTGCGGGGCAAACTCCAAGGTAGTCTTGCCGTCTTTTATCTCAACAATCTTGCCCTCGTTGTAATAGGGCGCGTCATGTTTAATGGTGATGCCGTTGAGCTCCACCCCGGTGCTGTCCATAATGAGCACCGGCTGCATGGCGCCGTGGAAGATGAAGGTGGAGCCGTTACCGTTGATTTTGACATTTTTCAAGCCCACCAGCGGCAAGCCGACAGGCTGCATATCCTGCTGGTCGTGGTTGGAGATGTAGTAGCTGAGCTTTGTGGCGCTCTCCGGGTAGAAGTGGTATTCTCCGCGGGGCAGCTCGATGGTAGCCTGCTGCTTCTCGTAGCCCATGTTGCCGGCATTGGCAATCAGTTTGCGCAGGGCGGGGCCGGCATCCGTGCCATCAGTGGGTACCTTGTTGCCTTTCAAGACAACGGAGTGAGTGGCCATAGCGCGGTTGTTAAGCTCGCTCTGCCACTTTATATCCCAAGCCTTATTCTCGCTGTCAACACTCACCAAGCAGAGCTTACGGCAGTGCGGCAAAATGCGGAAACTCTCCCCATTCTTACCTTCCCACAGAACCTCCACACCATTGAGAATGCGGAATGTCTCCCCCGCGCCCTTAGGTGCCGTGCCTGTCAGAACTTGGTCTTGAGAGCGCACATCCAATACGACCATGCGTCGCCCTGATTTCAACATATCAGACTCACTGATTTCTCCTGCCGGCGCTTGCCAAGCCACTACTGCTGCCATTGGTACGATGAGTTGTTTGAACATGGTCGGTTTTGTTTCTTAACATGTCCAGTTTACCTGTTTGTTTTTCGCTTGTCAAGCCTGCATTCCGGCTGTTGCAGAACGCTATCTCATTGCTTTTTTTCGAGTAAAAAGGGAGGAATGCGACTTTTTGCTTGATTTTTCGTCTTTTTGATTTAGTATTCTAGTGCGTTATGCGTGTTTCTGCTTATGTGATGTCAGAGCACGCCTGAACAGTACAATATTCTTTTCTGATTATGAATAATTCGCAACAGCCTGCACAGAAACGTGTTAATTTGGTGCCTCTTCTGAATACCGGTGCTCCGGCTCCGGCCAAACGTCAACTGATTATTCCCACTACTGAGGCGCTTAAGCCTGCTCCTGTGTCTCAGTCCGTGCCTGTGACTCCGGTCGGTAGCGAGCCTAGCACCTCCGCCCCCGTGCAGCAGCAACCTGCTTACATACCGCCGACTTCCGCTCCCGTGCAGCAGCAGCCTGCTTACATACCGCCGACTTCCGCCCCCGTGCAGCAGCAGCCTGCCTACATGCCGCCGACTTCCGCCCCTGTGCAGCAGCAGCCTGCCTACGTGCCGCCGACTTCCGCCCCCGTGCAGCAGCAGCCTGCCTACGTGCCGCCGACTTCCGCCCCCGTGCAGCAGCAGCCTGCCTACATGCCGCCGACTTCCGCCCCCGTGCAGCAGCAGCCTGCCTACGTGCCGCCGACTTCTGCGCCTATGCAGCAGCCCCAGCCTGCGTACGTACCGCCGACCTCCGCTCCCGTGCAGCAGCCCCAGCCTGCGTACGTACCGCCGACCTCCGCTCCCGTGCAGCAGCCCCAGCCTGCCTACATGCAGCCGACCTCCGCTCCCGTGCAGCAGCCCCAGCCCGCTGCATCTCCTGCTTCAGAGGAGATGCACCGCATCGTAGCAATGACGGTCATGCAAGTCCTCAAACAGTTGGAGCAAGATTACGGTATTAACGTGATTAACCGCAAGCCGGAGTCCCAGCCTGCCTACACTCCGCAAGGAGTCGCCCCCATGCAACAACCCGCCTATGCTCCGCAAGGCACCGCCCCTGTACAGCAGCCTGCTTACGCGCCGCAGCCGGCATACGGTCAGCCCTCCCCCATGCCTCAGTATGGTCAGTACGGGCAGCCGCAGCAACAGGTAGCACCGTCTAAGCCGTGGGATGGTAATCCCCGCGGTATTCCCGGTCCGTGGAATATGATCATTGCTATGCGTACATGCATAAAGCGCTATGCTGAGTTTAAGGGGCGCGCTTCTCGCTCCGAGTTTTGGTTTTCCATGCTTTTCCACGGTGTCGTGAACTTTTTGTTCATGATTTTGATTGCTCTCAGTTTTGATAGCCCGGGGGCGATGATTGGTGATGCCGTGGTATGGATGCTCTATAACTTGGGAGCTGCCACTCCCGTCATCGCTGCTGCTTTCCGCCGTATGCACGATGCCGGTTTGAGTGCCACGAAACTCTGGTTCTACTTTATTCCCTTGGCCGGGCCGGTCATCGTGATATTGTACCTTTGCCGCCCCTCCACCGGGCCTAACGAGTTCGGTATTGCAGCTGATTACCCGGATCCTGTAGGTTCCAAGTAATGCCAAGCCTCTATTGAAGGTCATCTTCTGCTTTTCGCCTCCTGTTCGCTTTTTTGCGGGCAGGAGGCTTTTAGCTTATACCGAGGTGTTGACCCTATGGCGTTTTTTTGCTATGATGGGGGTGTAACAGTAAAAAAAAGGTGATATCATGATGCCGGGTAATACAGCATACGGTGATGCTTGGAAAAGCATGGCATTGCCGGAGGGGTTGGATTTAGGCCACTACCGCATATTGCGCAAGCTGGGGCAAGGTGGCTTCGGTATCACTTATTTGGCTCAGAATCAGCACACGGGCGAGTACGTCGTTGTTAAAGAAAACCTGCCGACTTTTTATGCTGTGCGTGATCAGGCTACGTGGTCCATTATGCCTTATGATGTGGAGGATGCCGCGTCGAATTACTCGCATACCTTGCAACGTTTTGTGGAGGAGGCTAAGCTGTTGGCCCGCTTGCGTCACCCGAATATCGTGCGCGTGTCGGAGGCGTTCGAGGCGCTGGGTACAGCCTATTATGTGATGCCCTACATCAATGGGCAAGAACTGCACAAAGCGGCCCCCGCCGTGGTTACAGAGCAGTGGTTGTTGCCCATTCTCAGCACGCTTTTGAATACCTTGGCTTATTTGCACTCGCAAAATTTGTTGCACCGCGATTTGAAACCCGGTAACATTTTGTTGCAGGCGGATGGCTCCCCCATGCTCATAGATTTCGGTACGGCTCGGGCATTGTATTCTGAGCGCTCCGTTACCATGGTGGGGACTCCCGGCTATACTCCCATTGAGCAGATTTCGGCGCGCGGTAATTGTGGTGCATGGACGGATTTGTACGCCCTCGGTGCTACCTGTTACCGAGTGATCACCGGTGAGATGCCCCCGGATGCGAATGCACGCTTAGCGGAAGAGGAAGATGCCTATCGCCCGTTAGCTGCGCGACGGGAGTTGGTTGGGCGATTTTCGCCCGTTTTGCTGAAGAGTATTGATAAAGCGTTGTCCCTACGCGCCAAGAACCGTTGGCAATGCGCGGAGGAGTGGTTGCAAGCACTGCAGCTGCCACCGATTCCGTATTCACCCCAGCTGCCGCCCATCCCGCAAGCGCCCCAGCTGCCACCCATTCCGCTTTTTTCTCGAGCGTCGTTGGATGAGACGCCCGCCCATCCCTTTGCCATAGCTCCGCCGGTGTTGCGAAAGCGCCCGGTCGGAAAGCAGGGGGCACCCCACGCTGCACTTGCCCCGCGATCGCTGCCTAAGCCGAAGCCGCTTATCATCCCCGGACGCAAGGTGCAAAAACGCCCGCCGAATGATGATTGAAAACGGTACCCGGCATGCAGCGTTGCTCCGAATCGGGGATATTACCGACAATAAAGGGAAAATAGTGATAATTCTCGTGTGGCCGAGGCACTGATTGATTGACTGACGGGCGAGTATTTGCTATATTGTGAGAGGTGCAATAATATACCATGCACGTGAAATAGCGATGACCGGCAGTTCTTTTAACAGAAGCGTAGGAAAAACGATGGCCTTACCCCAAGGTGTGGACTTGGGACACTATAGGATATTGCGTAAATTGGGGCAGGGTGGTTTCGGTATCACTTACTTGGCTCAAAATACGCAAACCGGTGAGCAAGTTGTTATTAAGGAAAATTTACCGACCTTTTATGCCACTCGAGATGATGCGACTTGGTCAATTTTGCCCTTGGATGTGGAGGATGCAGCCGGTAATTACAAGCATACGCTCATGCGCTTTGTGGATGAAGCTCGCTTGCTGGCTCGCCTGCATCATCCGAATATTGTGCGTGTCTCAGAGGCGTTTGAGGCTTTGGGAACGGCCTACTATGTGATGCCCCACATAACCGGGCAAGAGCTCCACAAAGCAGCCCCTGCCGTGGTGACGGAAGAGTGGCTGTTGCCTATCTTGCGTACTCTGCTCAGTGCGTTAGAGTATCTGCACTCTCAGAATTTGTTGCACCGCGATATCAAACCGGGTAATATTTTGCTCCGAGATGATGGTTCTCCTGTGCTCATCGACTTCGGTACAGCCCGTGCGTTGCAGTCAGAGCGTTCCGCCACAATGGTGGGTACACCGGGGTATACGCCCATCGAGCAAATCTCCGCTCACGGGCATTGTGGCGCGTGGACGGATATATACGCGTTAGGAGCTACTTGTTATCGCGTCATTACCGGGGAGCGCCCGCCGGAGGCCAATACTCGTTTGGCTGAGGATGAAGACCCCTACGAGCCGCTTCAGAACAGGGCGGAACTATTGAGCCGTTTTTCGCCCGCCACCTTGCAGAGTATAGATGTAGCACTAGCCGTGCGCGCCAAAAATCGCTGGCAAAGTGCTACGGATTGGCTGCATGCTCTGGCTCAGCCTTCCGGACGTCTCGCGGTGGCTCCTTCCGTGCCGATGTCCTCAGCAATGCCGCCCGTACGCAAAAAGAGCATGTGGCCTCTTATTCTCGGGATTGTGGGGGTGGCTGCAATTCCCGGCGGTTATTGGGCGTACACCTATGTGGATGCTTTGATTAAAAAGAACGAGCTTACGCAACAAGCGCTTTCCGAGGCGGAGCTGCGTAAGCTTGAGATAGAGGAACAGCGTCGCCGTGAGGCTTGCGCCGCACAAGCTGCCCGTGAAGAGGAGTGTAATGATTATGCAAACCGCCTGTGTGCTCAATTTGATGAGGTGTTGATGCCTTCCGCCGGTAGCTTGCCGAATGTGTGGCCTACTTCCATGGTAGACACGTTGCGCGTGCTGGCGGATTCCTCACAGGGAGGGGAGCGGTACAGCTTTGTGTATGGCGTTGTGCTTGTTCATGGATTGGGGGTAGATGCTGATTCTGAGCAAGGTGTGCGCTACATTCGCAGTGCTGCAGAGCGGGGGCTGGTGCAGGCTCAGCTGTTCATGGCAGCCATGTGTAGTGAGGGCCGTTGGGTGGACAAAGATGAAGCTCATGCCGCGATTTGGTTCCAAAAAGCGGCTGTTCAGGGACATGCCTTGGCTCAGTTCCACCGCGCGGAGTGCTGCCGCAAGGGTATCGGTACGAATAAAGATGCCGATGAGGCTGCGGAGTGGTATAAAAAGGCAGCGGAGCAAGGATATCCTGAAGCTCAGTTCCGCTGGGCGGAGTGTTATCGCTATGGCCATGGTGTGAAAAAGGATGCTTCTCTGGCGGTTGAATGGTACCGTAAGGCTGCGGATTCCGGGAATGCCGGCGCGCAGTGTGGCTTGGCTGAGATGTATGAAAAGGGACTCGGGGTTTTGAAAGATTCCGGTGAGGCTGTGCGTCGTTATCGCCACGTGGCGGAGCAGGGAAATGCCCTTGGCCAATGCCATTTGGGCAGGTGTTACCTGTACGGTATAGGTGTTGCGAAAGATGCTGAGGCTGCCGTCCGCTGGTTCCTGCGTGCAGCTGAGCAAAAGCATGCCGGAGCTTGTTATTACTTGGGTAAATGCTGTGAGTCAGGCGAGGGAGCTGCTCAAAATACTGCGGAGGCGATAAGATGGTACCAAAAGGCGGCGGAACAAGGTCATGCCGCTGCATTGTGCCACCTCGGTGAGTTTTATGAAATCGGCCGCGGGGTCTCCAAAGACAGGGAAGAAGCTTTCAGCCTGTACCGCAAATCGGCGGATAAAGGATACCCCACCGCTCAGTTCAATGTAGGTGTGTGCTGTGAACACGGCCTCGGTGTGCAGAAAGATGAGCGTGAAGCTGTGAAATGGTATGAAAAATCTGCAGAGGCGGGTTACGCCATGGGGCAGTATATGTTGGCCTCTTGCTATGCTGCCGGTCGCGGTGTGTCGAAGGATGCCGCCACTGCCGTAAAGTGGTACCGTAAGGCTGCAGAGCAGGGCTTGCCCGGTGCTCAATTCTGCTTAGCAGGCTGTTATGCCTCCGGTGAGGGGGTAAGCCAAGATGACGGTGAGGCCGCAAAGTGGTATCGTAAAGCTGCGGAGCAAGGCCATGCCGGAGCTCAAGTGTGCTTGGGCGAGTGTTATGAAAACGGTACCGGTGTGAGCCGTGATGCTGCGCTGGCCGGCGGTTGGTATCGCAAAGCTGCGGAGCTCGGTAATGCCGCCGGGCAGGTGCGCTTAGGTAGGTGTTATGAGCTCGGTTCCGGGCTCCCCACCGACCGCGATGAGGCTCGTAAGTGGTACCGAAGAGCTGCTCAGCAGGGAAATAATGAGGCGCAGGGATATCTGGATAACATGTGATGATGCTATGTCCGGCGGATGTGGAGGTTTTGACATGTTTATGGTCTTCCCGGCTTTAATATAATTGACCTTAGGAGGATTTGTGGTACACTGATGGAGCGAGCTTTTAATCAATAAGGAGATGACAGGGAACACAATGAACACGGGGAACTTTGCTCATGCCGGCATGGGCAAAAGTATGGCTTTGCCACAGGGGCTTGAGCTGGGGCAGTACCGCTTGCTCGGTAAACTCGGGCAGGGTGGTTTCGGTATCACCTACTTAGCCCAGGATATTTACAGCGGGGAGCAGATAGTGGTGAAAGAAAACCTGCCTTCTTTTTATGCCACGCGCTGCGATGCTACCATGACGGTGCAACCTCTTGATGTAGAGAACGCCGTTGCGGAGTATGAGCATACCCGCAATCGCTTTGTGGATGAGGCTCGCCTGCTGGCTCGCTTGAATCACCCGAACATCGTGCGCGTGTACTCCGCTTTTGAAGCCTTGGGTACTGCGTATTATGTGATGCCCTACATCAAGGGGCAAGAGCTGCACAAAGCCGCTCCCGCCGTGGTGACGGAGGCTTGGTTGTTGCCTATTTTGCGCTCCTTGCTCAGCGCGTTGGATTACCTGCACGGGCAGAATCTATTGCACCGTGATATTAAACCCGGCAACATTTTGTTGTGTGAGAACGGCTCGCCCATCCTCATCGATTTCGGTACGGCACGGGCTTTGCAGACGGAGCGTTCCGCCACCATGGTGGGTACCCCGGGTTACACGCCCATAGAGCAAATATCCTCACACGGTACCTGCGGGCCTGCGACGGATCTTTATGCACTGGGGGCTACCTGTTATCGCCTTATTACGGGGCAGCTCCCGCCGGAGGCCAATGCCCGTTTGGCGGAAGACCAAGACCCCTACGTCCCCTTGAGTACTCGTTATGATTTGCTGAATCGTTTTTCTGCCAATCTCTTGCGTAGTATTGACATCGCTTTGGCTGTGCGTGCCAAAAACCGCTGGGCAAGTGCCGCCGCTTGGTTGAAGAATATCAGCGAATCCGCCAATGCGCAGGGTGCTGTCAGCTTTACAAAGCCTGCGCCTGCCGTCGTAACCGCGCCTGAAGCTACGCAACGTAAGCGCCGCTACCTGTGGCCCCTCATTATTGCTTTGCTGGTGCTGGTGGGTATACCGGCTTCGTATTGCTTGTACAATTACATTCGCGTGCAGTATAAAATTCACGTGATGACCCAAGAGGCAATATCTAAGGCAGAGTATCAGCATCATTAAGTTGCTACAGCTTCTTTTTCTTCAAAAACGAAGGAACGGCATCCTTGCTTGTTGCTTCGTAAAAAAAATCAATAACCTTTTATCAATTATTATGGCCGGAAATACAGATTATTCAGGTGCAACAAAAATCGCGGAAACTACGGGTAATGCGGGGGGCAAAAGCTTGGCTCTGCCACAGGGGCTTGAGCTGGGGCAGTACCGCTTACTCAACAAAATCGGGCAGGGGGGCTTCGGTATCACCTACTTGGCTCATGATACGCAGAGCGGTGAGCAGGTGGTGGTGAAAGAGAATTTGCCGTCATTTTATGCAACCCGTTGTGATGCAACTTTGACCGTGCAGCCCCTGGATGTGGAAAACTCCGTTCATGATTATGAACACACCCGCAAGCGTTTTGTGGATGAAGCTCGCTTGCTGGCGCGCCTGAAGCACCCTAACATCGTGCGTGTGACTGCCGCGTTTGAGGCGCTGGGCACTGCTTATTATGTGATGCCCTACATCCGTGGGCAAGAACTGCACAAGGCTGCCCCTGCCGAGGTAACGGAGGAGTGGTTTCTCCCTATTCTCAAGACTCTGCTCGGTGCGCTTGCGTACTTGCACGGGCAAAATCTGCTGCACCGTGACCTGAAGCCCGGCAACATCCTGCTGACGGAGGACGGTACCCCCATGCTCATTGATTTCGGTACGGCGCGTGCTTTGCAAACCGACCGCTCCGCCACCATGGTCGGTACTCCCGGCTACACCCCCATTGAGCAGATCACCTCGCACGGTAATTGCGGCGCTTGGACGGATTTGTACGCCCTCGGTGCCACTTGTTATCGAGTCATTACCGGGGAGCGCCCGCCGGAGGCCTTTAATCGCGTGGATGAGGTGGACCCCTACCGACCGCTGGTCATGCGCAGCGAACTGCGTGGGCGTTTTTCGCAGAATGTGCTGCAAAGTATTGATAAGGCGATGGCTGTGCGAGCCAAGAATCGCTGGCAAAGTGCCGGTGAATGGTTGCAGCAGCTCGATAATCCGGCGCCGATATCACAGCCCTATACCACGCCACCTATGCCCCTCGCAGCAGAGGCGGGGGCAGACTCCCCCAAAAGCAGCAATAAATGGTTGGTCATAGCGGTGGTGTTGCTGGTGTTGCTGCTGCCGGCCGGGTATGGTGTGTATGCCTACATGCAAAGCTTGGAAGAGGAAAAACAGGCATTGCTGCTGGCTGCTCAGCAGCGCGAGGCAGAGCAACGCCGCGCCCTCATGGAAGAGGAGGCTCGCCTTGCTCGTCTAGCTGCCGCTCAGGATTATACGCAGCGCCTCGCCGCGCTCTTCCAACTCCGCTCTTTCCCCGATGCTGCTGAGCTTGCCGCTCCGGAATCCGCGGAGATTATCTCCACCCTGCAAGCCCAAGCGGAAAAGGGTGGCAGTGCTGAGCAGTGGACCCTTGCCGTGATGCTGGAGCATGGGCTCGGTATGGAGAAAAATCACGTTGAAGCGCTCAAGCTGTATCGCAAGGCTGCGGAAAATGGGAGTGCTCTCGCGCAAAACCGCTTAGGCTCCTGCTACTACCACGGTGATATGGTGAGCAAAGACCTGGCGGAAGCGGTGAAGTGGTATCGCATGGCTGCAGAGCAGGGATTTGCCTTGGCTCAGAATAATCTGGCTGTCTGTTACGAGCATGCATACGGTATCGGTAAAAATGTGGTAGAGGCTGTGAAGCTTTATCGCTTGTCTTCGGAACAAGGATGCGCCGTTGCTCAGTTCAACTTGGGCTTGTGTTATGAAAACGGCACGGGTGTTGACAAAGATTTTCATGAAGCGGAGAAGTTATACCGCAAATCCGCGGAGCAAGGCTATGCGGATGCCATGTATCGCTTAGGCGATTTTTATTACTTTGGACGAAGTGTCAGCAAAGACTATGCTGAGGCTGTTGCTTGGTATCGTAAAGCCGCAGCTCTCGGTCAAACGGAGGCTGAGTATAGCTTAGGCTACTGTTACATGTCCGGTCAGGGCGTAAGCCAAGATGGCGCAGAGGCGGTGAAATGGCTCAGCAAAGCTGCCCAAAAAGACCATTCTATGTCTCTGTTCTTTCTGGGCGACATGTATGAACGCGGCACAATTGTTGATAAGGATTTGAGTGAGGCCGTTAAGTACTACCGCCAATCTGCCGAACTGGGCAATGCCCCTGCACAGCGTAGCTTGGGCTTGTGCTATGAGAACGCCAAGGGGGTAAATAAGGATGTGCGTGAAGCTAATGCTTGGTATCGTAAGGCTGCAGACCAAGGAGATGCTACGGCCCAGTACAATTTGGGTGTCAATTATGAAATCGGTAACGGTACAGATGCTGATTATACGGAAGCCGTGAAGTGGTATCGTAAAGCTGCTGCTCAAGAGCATGCTTCAGCTCAGAACAGCCTGGGCTTTTGCTATCTTAAAGGAAGAGGTGTTCCTAAAGATGAGGCGGAAGCTGCTAAATGGTTTCGCAAAGCGGCAGAACAGGGCCATGCCGATGCTCAGAATAATTTAGCTTATTGCTGTGAATACGGATTTGGCGTTCCCAAAGATATGCATGAAGCGGTGAAATGGTACCGTAAATCTGCAGAGCAAGGCGACCGATGGGCTCAATGCAATTTAGGCTTTTGCTATGAATCCGGCAACGGTGTCAGCGTAGATATGTCGGAAGCCGTGAAGTGGTACCGAAAGTCTGCCGAGCAGGGGCACGACCGCGCCCAGTGCAATTTGGGGTATTGCTATGAGGCCGGTAACGGTGTGAGTAAGGACCTTTACGAGGCCGTGAAGTGGTATCGCAAAGCAGCAGAGCAGGGCTATCCCCGCGCCCAGTGTAATTTGGGTTATTGTTATGAGATCGGCAACGGTGTAACTATGGACAAATCCGAAGCCGTGGCGTGGTATCGTAAAGCGGCGGAGCAGGATTATCCCCGCGCTCAGTGTAATTTAGGCTTTTGCTATGAGAATGGCCTCGGTGTAAGTAAGGATTCCGGTGAAGCAGTGAAATGGTATCGAAAAGCTGCGGAGCAGGGTCATTCGCGTGCGGCGAATTTGCTGGGCGAATGTTATTATTTCGGTAAAGGTGTGAAAAAGGATTATAGTCAGGCCGTTTCTTGGTATCGCAAAGCTGCAGAGGATAATAATGCTTCTGCTCAGTACAGCTTAGGCTGGTGCTATGAAAAAGGCCAGGGCGTGGGTAAAGATAAGTCTGAAGCCGTGAGGTGGTACCAAAAAGCTGCTCGCCAAGGGCATGACGAATCAAAGAAATGCCTGAAGCGCTTGGGCAAAAAATGGTAAACCCGTCCCCGCCGGGGGATAGCTACAGAGAACAATGACCGGTAATACAGGAAAAACGCGCGTAGGGAAGACGTTGGCTCTTCCTGCCGGATTAGAGTTAGGGCATTACCGCCTGTTAAGCAAGTTGGGCCAGGGTGGGTTCGGCATTACCTACCTGGCACAGCATGTGCAGACCGGTGAGCAGGTGGTGGTGAAGGAAAATTTGCCGACTTTTTATGCTTCTCGCAGTGAAGTCACCTTGCAGGTGCACCCGCTGGATGATGAGGAGACCGTGGAGAACTATGCCCACACGCTCCGCCGCTTTGTGGATGAAGCTCGCTTGCTGGCGCGCCTGAATCACCCCAACATCGTGCGCGTGACGGAGGCCTTCGAGGCGCTGGGTACTGCCTATTATGTGATGCCCTACATCCAAGGGCAAGAGCTGCACAAGGCCGCTCCCGCCGTGGTAACGGAGGAGTGGCTGCGCCCTATTCTCAAGACGCTGCTCAGCGCGCTTGAGTACCTGCACGGGAAAAACCTGCTACACCGTGATTTGAAGCCCGGCAACATCTTGCTGACGGCGGACGGTACCCCCATGCTCATTGATTTCGGCACGGCGCGTGCCTTGCAAACGGAGCGCTCGGCCACCATGGTCGGCACCCCCGGTTACACCCCCATTGAGCAGGTCACGACGCACGGTAAATGCGGTGCATGGACGGATTTGTACGCCCTCGGCGCCACCTGTTACCGCCTCATTACCGGGGAGCGCCCTCCGGATTCCGTGGATTTGGTGGCGGATGAAACGCTGTACGTGCCGCTCGCGCATCGTGGGGAGTTGAGTCAACGTTTTTCTCTCTCTATGTTGCAAAGCATAGATACGGCGATGGCCGTGCGAGCGGTGAATCGTTGGCAAAACGCCCGAGAGTGGTTATCCGCGCTTGAGTTACCGGCCGTGCCTTCATTGCCTGCTATGCCTCAGCCGGAACCTGCTACGGAGGCGGGGAGTAAACGGCCGATTATCTACATCATTGTGGCCTTGCTATTACTCATACCGGCAGCGTATGGTATTTATACTTATTTGCAAGCTGCGGAAGAGGAAAAATTAGCTGCTGCCATGGCTCTGCAAGAACGTGAGGCTGCGGAGCGCCGCGCTCGTATCGCTGAGGCCGCTGCGCTAGAACAGCAAAAACTCGCAGCGGCAGAGCGCAAAGCCCGCGAGGAGGCGGAGCGTAAAGCTCGTGAAGAGGCTGAGCGAATAGCCCGTGAAGAAGCCGAACGTAAAGCCCGCGAGGAGGCTGAACGTAAAGCGCGTGAAGAGTCGGAACGTAAGGCTCGCGAGGAAGCTGAGAAAAAAGCGCAACGCAAGGCTGCTGTTACAAGTCCGCAAGCGATGCAAGAGTGGGTGGCCTTCCATAAGCGCACCTCCCCGTTGAATGACTTGTCCTACATGACGGAGTATTTTGCGCCGCAGGTGACAAACCTCAAAACCGGGCAAGTGATGAGCCTTGCTGAGAAGATGCAGGAGGACCGTGCCTATGTTTCCCGTTGGCCGGAGCGCCGTTTTGATGTCATTGACTTCAAAATCACCGGCAATATCATTGAAATTCGCGCCGTCTATAACTGCTCCGATTTGAATGGCAAAACAGCCTCGGGTTTCTGCAAAACGACCTACAGAATCTCGGATGAAGGCAAAATTGACGGCATTGCGGATGATTCATCCTCCTCCGTCCTGCCGGATTTCTCCGGGGGCGTCGGTTTCGGTAGTTCCGGGGGCGCGTCTTTCGAGCTGACGGATGAGCTCGCGAGAAGCTTGGTGCAAAAACATTTGCAAAACTATTCCAGCAATGATCTCTCCTCCTTCAGTGAGAGGTATGAGGCCTATGCTACCAATTTGGCGGATGGTACGCGCCATTCGCGTGAGCAGCTTGTGCAAACGGAGCGGGAGTATATCAGCCGTTGGGTTTATCGTAAAATGGAGTTGGTGGACTACGCCTTCCGTGGCAATCGTTTGGAAATTCGCACCCGCTTCACTTGCACCAATACGAAGGGTAAAACGGTGCACGGTTATTGCAAAACCACCTATTGCTATTCCGTGAACGGCCGTATTGAAGCCTTTGCGGATGATTCATCCACCTCGCAGCTGCCGTCGTATTCGTCGAATGTGGGTTACCCGCAAGGCTTATGAGTGATGCGCTTTTGATGCATCAGCTCAACGCCCAACTGCCTGTTGGGTGAACCTGAAAATCAGAATTGACAATCAGGGCAAAAAGCTGTACCCTAACGGTGGTACCGCTCGCTTTGCCTTGGCTTTTACCAAGCCGGCGTGAGGCGGGGAGGAAGAAAAACACAATATCATTTCCAATCCATTGATGATGAAAAACTCTCTCTTTATTTGTGCGCTGTTTGCAGCTGCTCCCATCGTTTTTGCCGCGCCCAAGGGTGCAACCAAAGCCCCGCAAAGCTTGGCCGGGAGCCTTGTTGTTGTCAATATGCAAGGTGCCGAAGCTTCCTTTGTGGAAGACGGGGATTCGCCCAGTGGTTGGAAAACATGCAATGCCACCTCGTTTGTGTTGCAATTTCCCGTAGGTGGAGGTAACAGCTTTTCGTACCAGCTGTATGAATCCACGCCGGAGTCTCCCTGGCCTCCCGTTAAGGTGTCCTACAATCCGTCCTCTTCCATCATTACCATCACCGGTAATGATATGCACTTGGAGCTGCGTTTGTCGTTTGCTGATGCAGGCTCCGGACGTGCCGATATGGAATGGGCTGACGAAGGCGGCATTTGGTACGTGCGCAGTGCCTCGTTTACCCTTAGCCCGTCTAACGCAACTACCTCGCTCCTCTTCATGCCTGAAATCGAAACGAATGATGAGGCGCCTGCTGCCGATTACGCTTCCGAGTTGACCGCCTTGCTGAGTGAGCTTAAGAATCGTAAGTATGCAACGAACGTGGAGCGCCTCTATCAGAAACGCTTGATTGCGCTTTTGTCTCAAATCCGGGATGGCGCGCATATTGACACCGTTTTGCCCAATGCCAATGGTACGACGGCATTGCACAATGCCTGCGGTCTCAGTCATGTGGAGATTGTACGTTGGTTGGTGGAGCATGGGGCGGATTTGAATGCGCTGACCGCGAAAGGGGCTACGGTGGATGTTTGCGTGGGTGGCCCCAATGCTAAGACCATTCTCGGTATTCTCCGCCGTGCTCGTGCTTCCAAGTAAATCTCGGGGGGAAATCTGAAAAATATTACTGTTCTCAAAAAAAATGACCGGCAATACGGCTAATATCGGTGTGGGTAAAAGCATGGCTCTGCCTCAGGGTGTAGAACTGGGGCACTACCGCTTGTTGTGCAAAATCGGGCAGGGTGGCTTCGGCATCACCTACCTCGCGCAGCATGTGCAGACCGGCGAGCAAGTAGTGGTGAAGGAGAACCTGCCGACTTTTTACTCCACCCGTAATGATGCTACCTTGCAGGTGCAGCATTTGGATGTGGAGGACGCTTCGGTGAACTATGCTCACACGCTGCGCCGCTTTGTGGAGGAAGCCCGCTTGCTGGCTCGCCTGAACCACCCCAACATCGTGCGCGTGACGGAGGCCTTCGAGGCGCTGGGTACTGCCTATTATGTGATGCCCTACATCCGCGGGCAAGAGCTGCACAAGGCTGCTCCCGCCGTGGTAACGGAGGTGTGGTTGCGCCCCATTTTGTGCGGTGTACTCAGTGCGCTGGAGTACTTGCACGGTCAAAACCTGCTGCACCGTGATATTAAGCCCGGCAACATCCTGCTGACGGAGGGCGGTACCCCCATTCTCATCGATTTCGGTACGGCCCGCGCCTTGCTCTCTGACCGCTCCGCCACCATGGTCGGTACCCCGGGCTACACCCCCATTGAGCAAGTCACAACGCACGGAAAATGCGGCCCGTGGACGGATTTGTACGCCCTGGGTGCCACCTGCTACCGCCTCATTACCGGCGAGCGCCCGCCGGATTCCGTGGACTTGGTAACGGATGATACCCTGTACCGCCCGCTTAGTGGGCGTGCGGAGCTGCAGGGGCGTTTTTCTCCGGCACTCTTGCAGAGCGTTGATAAAGCCATGGCGGGGCGCGCTCCGCAGCGTTGGCAAAGCGCTCGCGAATGGCTGTACGCACTGGAAACCCCCGCTTCGTTCTCTACCCCGGTTTCGGCTCCGCTTACCTCCATACCTGTGTCCGCTCCGGCCAAGCGTAGTAAGTTGCCCCTCATCTTGGGCTTGATTTTGCTGTTGCTTTTGCCTGCAGGATATGGTGTTTATGCTTATTTGCAAAGCGTAGAGGAGGAGAAACTGGCTCTATTGCTGGCAATGCAGCAGCGCGAGGCTGCCCGACTCCGCGCGGAAGAGGAGCGCCTTGCACGCGAAGCTGCGGAACAAAAAGCCCGTGAAGAGGCGGAACGCCTTGCGCGCGAAGAGGCTGAACGTAAAGCTCGTGAAGAGGCTGCACGCCAAGCTCGTATAGATGCTTGTCATGCCTATGTGCAGCGCTTGGCTGCTGTGTATGCTATCAATACCGAGCCGGTGAAAAAACAATTCCCGGAACCGGAGAATGCAGAAATCCTCGACACCATGCGCGAACTCGCTGCCCAAAGCTATGCTGATGATCAATGGGCTTTGGGTGTTTTGCTCGAGTTTGGAATAAGCCTGGAGAAGGATGTGGACGAAGCAGCAAAATGGTATCGCAAAGCTGCAGACCAAAAACATGCTCAGGCTATGCATAGCTTAGGTGATTGCTACTTCTTCGGCGTGGGCGAAAGCAAGAATACCGCAGAGGCTGTGACATGGTACCGCAAAGCCGCAGAATTGGGGTGCGCTGCTGCTCAGAATGACTTGGGCTATTGTTATCAGCATGGTATAGAGGTATGTAAGGATGAGTTCGAAGCCGTGCAATGGTACCGCAAAGCAGCTGACCAAGGGCATGCTGCCGGGCAGCATGGCTTGGGCTATTGTTATCAATACGGTCTCGGCGTGAGTAAGAGTGAGCATGAAGCCGCCCAATGGTACCGCAAAGCTGCTGAGCAAGGGCATGCTGTGGGGATGAACAGCTTGGGCTTTTGCTACCAAAAAGGTATCGGTGTGACTGAGGATGGCAATGAAGCCGTGAAATGGTATCGCAAAGCTGCCGAGCTGGACTACTCCCTCGCACAGCATAATTTGGGTTTTTGCTACCATGCCGGTATCGGGGTTGCCACTGATGAGGCCGAAGCCGTGAAATGGTACCGTAAAGCTGCGGAGCTGGGGCATGACGGCGCGCAAGATAGCTTGGGCTATTGCTATCAGAATGGCATTGGCGTGAGCAAAGATGAGTTCGAAGCCGTGAAATGGTATCGTAAATCTGCTGAGCAAGCGAATGCTAGCGGTCAGAAAAATCTGGGCTTCTGCTACCATGTCGGTATCGGGGTGGCTAAAGATGCCAATGAAGCCGTGAAATGGTACCGTAAATCCGCTGAGCAAGGCCTGGCTGAGGGGCAGTATTTATTGGCTTATTGCTATTATTATGGCATTGGCGTGAGTAAAGATGATTATGCTGCTGTTTCTTGGTACCGCAAGGCTGCTGAGCAAGGGTATGCTGCCGCGCAGAATAGCTTGGGCTTTTGCTACCAGAAAGGGTTAGGCGTGAGCAAGGATGAGGCTGAAGCGGTGCGCTGGTACCGCCAATCCGCTGAGCTCGGATATGCTGAAGGCGTGTACAACTTGGCCTTTTGCTATCAGAATGGCATTGGTGTGAAAAAGAATGGGGCTGAAGCCGTTCATTGGTATCGCATCGCTGCTGAGCAGGGATACGCTGCTGCTCAGAATAATTTGGGCTATTGTTACCACAACGGTATCGGTGTGAAAAAGGATGGTGCCGAAGCTGTAAAGTGGTACCGCAAAGCAGCGGACCAAGGTGATGCTTCTGGCCTAAATCAATTGGGCTATTGTTACCAGCATGGTATCGGCGTGAAAAAAGATGCCAAAGAAGCCGTTCGCTTGTTCCGCCTTTCTGCAGAACAGGGAAATCCTTCCGCCCTGAGTAATTTGGGCTATTGTTATTACAATGGTGTGGGCGTGCCGAAAGATAAATCTGCCGGTATAGAATGGTACCGCAAGGCCGCTCGTCAAGGTGACTCTGTTGCTCAGAAAAGTCTTAAGAATCTGGGCAAAAAATGGTGAGCTTGTAATGGCATTCTGTGGCATGTCAAGGGCTTAAACTGTTTGATTCAAAAAACATCCGCCGTAGGCCGGGAACGGGCGAACGGCGGATGCTGAAAATCTGAGGGGGCGGTGTTACCTGCGCTTGTTCCATATTTTAAGCTTGAGGGAACTTCTAATTAGTCTCTACTGCGCGATAAATCGGAATTTGAAAATCAGATTGAGGGCGTCAGCGAGCGGAATTTTAAGCCCCGCAACGCGGGGCGACGGACGTTAGGCAGGGGTGGAGCGGCGAAGCCGCGGAACCCCTGTTAGGGTAAGAAATTTAAATGGAACCCAGGGAACCTGT
>JAEIGA010002825.1_pt1 | contig 27458 bp, 36 predicted proteins | sample 9270691 | NCBI WGS metagenome assembly JAEIGA01 (sample SAMN17057246, study PRJNA624740) | gut metagenome | biome: biome; isolation source: fecal sample | host: Bos grunniens | place: China: Xizang | collected 2019 | reverse complement strand
TTGTATGGTCCCCTAAATAAAAAACACCCTATGGGGTGGTAGGGGGTATATTATGTTCACCATCGTTCTTCATTCAATGGTTTTGTCTTACTACCAATACAACAACGTTCATGTATTATTTCATGACATTCATTACATAGTACTATTAAGTTCCTATGCTTGTTGCCAAGCTTGTCATAATAGTACTTGCTTAAAGCTAGTTCTGGGTGCTTCCTAACATACTGTTCATGGTGTACTACTCCACTTCGCTTCTTATCTTCACGAACTATTGTAAGCTTACCTTCTTCCTTACACCTTTGACACTCATAGTGTTGCTCCCTTAATACTTCCCTTTTAACTGCCATAAAGTACTTACTATGATAGAACTTATCTAATCTATTAATACTAATTAGGTACTCAATCCAAGTAACCAACTCTTTAGCATCTATGTCAATCACCTTCTTAATAACAAGCTATAACTAGGATAAGCTTTGACAATAATATATTTGAAAGGAACTTATAAATGGAAGAACATATCTATTATTAATTACCTAGTATATTAATAATCTTTTCTAAACTTCATTCTCGGTCTACACTGTTTAGCCGTTCTTTCTTCAGGCGCTTTATAACCTACGAACTCTTTATCTGTTTTATAATCCACACATTTAAGTGTTGTCATATCTTCATATTCAATTATTACAATTCCGTTTGTGACATTCTGCTATACAGTTACCACATACTTCTTTTTTAAATTCTTCATATAGATTCATAACAGCACCTACCTTATATAAGTGATCAAATGAAAGAAGGTGGTAAACATTTAATCACTTATATAAAATAAAAAACTTCTACTGGACAGATAGTAGAAGTTCTTAAAGAGTAGTAAAATAACTAAATATTATTTCACAAATATATTATATCATACTGACAAGGTATCGCAAGGTGTCATAAGGTAGAAGAAGGTAGAAAAAGGTATCATTAATTATGTAAACTAAATCTTAACATACACACGTTTTGTTACTGGTTTTTTATAAACATATCCATCGGCTTTAAAATATTTAACTTTACTAGTCAATCCGTATAAATTACATATAGTTTTACTAAATATAATATTGTTCGTAGGTTCAATTCCAACATCATTACAATATTCAATATATTCCTGATATACATTATTAATAGGTTCATCAATCATTGTTTTAGGATCATCTTGATATATTTCAGACATGAAATCTAATATGGATTTATTTGTTTTGACTACACGTGACTTTCCATAATGAAACTCTTTAATAATATCATCAGCTTCAGTTTCAGTTAAATTTTTATATGTAATAATTTTAAAAACATCAGTTTTACCTGTTTTAATATTTTTACGAATTTCTACATTATAAAATTTATCACTCATAACATCCCTCCTTTCTGTAATTATTATACTAAAATAATTACATTTTGTCAAGTGTTAGACTGTTGGATTGTAAGTCCTATTTTCTATATATTATATATTATTAATATTATTAACTATATTTTTACTATTTTATAAAAAATAAATAAATTGAATTACATTCTAACTTTCTAACAGTCAAAATTAACCCTTACCATTAAAGAGATACAAAGCTTACATTGTAATTTTGTAAGTCTTTGTAATATGTAAGCTTTTAAAACTATGAATTTTCACGTTGTTTATTTTAAGTGTTTCAGTATTACAATGTCCAACACTTAACGAGTGTAACAACATAAAACAAGGTGGGAAAACCCACCCTATTTCTCGATTACCTTATCAATAAAATCAATAATCGCCCAACGCTTTAATTTTTTAACATAACCTTCACTTATTCGTAAACAATATGCTATTTGTTTAATTGAACACCCATCTAAATAAAATAGCTTTAATGTTGTGCGTTTATCCATGTTTGGTATTCTTTCAATTTCTATTTCATGAACTCTTCTTAATTCTTCCTTATAATTAATAATTCCTTTGAGTTCTTTTTCTTTTTCTACAATATAATGTAGTTGATCAGCTATATCGTATGGTATGCCACCTTTAGTTTTTGTGTCATCATATCTTATACCACTTACATTATAAAAATCTTCTTTCAACTTAATTAGTTCCATATTTTTAGCGTTTATGGTTTTAACCAAGTCTTTATACGCTTTAAAATGATTCTCTATTATATTTATCATTTGATTCACCTCTTAAAATAATAATCCACATAACCCACTAATCATTAACGCTATTGATAACAATATAATTGCAACAGCTCCAGCAGTAATAATATAAGCTATTAGTTTAATAATCATATCTTTCATTCTCAATCACCTCCAATTCATCAGCGTTACAAAAACGTCCTTTATATAATTTACTTATTCCTAAACAGTCATATAATTCACTATTTGAAACATCAAATTCAACAACATATAATTTATGAGCGATATTTTCAAACATTACGTATTTTATTGTTCCACTACCATATTTAGAGTGTTTAACTCTCATTCCTACCACCATAACTATCACTCCTTTCTTACATATATTCTTGTTGATTTACCATTAATCTTCATAACTTTTGTTTCTAACCCATAATGTTTGTTGACTAATTTACCAAACTCAACGTTACTCATATTTTGTAAATCATTAGATGCACAAAATTCTTTATATCGCTGAAATATTAATTTAGTTGGTTCATTTTCAATCTCTTCAACTGGTGTATCTTGAAAGAACAACACTATTGGATTGTTTCTTTCTTCATATTCTCTAATTTCAGCTTCAACCTTACTATTTGTTGTGAACTTCCTATTTTCTAACACTCTTTTTAAGCCTTGTATTCCTAACAACACCAAATACTCCATAACACTGTCATCACGTAGCTTATATTTAATGTACGGATCATAATCCTTGTCTTTCTTACTGAATGTTGCGTTAAAAGGAACTATAATTAACCTTCTTAATACCGCTCCTGTTTTATCTTTAATTCTTGGTATATCATTTGCACTAAATAGGAATTTAGCGTAATTATTAAAATCAAATGGATCTTGCCCTTTACGTTCAACGTTTACTCTATCACCAGTAACAAGCTTTTTAAATATAGCTGGATTCTTAATAAAATCATCACTAATATCGTCACCTAAATTAGCAAGTTTCCCAAATAATTCAGCAGTTTTGAAGCGGTCACCAAGCTCACCTAAATCTAAAGCACTTGTGTTATTAAAACCTAGTAATTTCATTATCATATCTATAAATGTTGATTTACCATTGGATTTATCACCAGTTAATATGAAAGATACTCCAAGCTCATTTCTTCTATAAAAGCAATAACCAATCATTTCTTCTATTAGTTCTCTTATACTGGTATCATCACAAGCTAACTTGCTTAAAGTCTTATCACATATCTCACTATATGCGTTTGGGTTGTAATTCCAATCAATTCTATTAGTTATTACTAAATTAGAATCAAATTCACTAAACTCATCGTTTGAGATATCGTATACACCGTTTTTAAATGCTATTAAGTTAGCACTCGATGGTTCAGTGTTATCTCGTATTAGAACGTCTAAATAATTGAGTACTTCTGAACGTTTGGCTTTTGATAGATTGGGAATGTAGAATATCATCATGTGTTCTATTTCACTTAATCCATCAACATATATTCCATCCTTATAAATATGTAGTTGGTTATTAATTTTAATTATGTGATTGTTGTTCTTTAGGAAAGTTGCGAATTTATCAAATAAGAAATTAGTACCATTATAAAAGCTTGGTTTTTGAAATGATTCATCACGTAAGATTGTTTGTAATTCTCTATCATTGAGTTTGTCTTTTAGAACATATTTATTAATTAGTGTTATAACGTATTTAATCTCTTCATTTGTAAAGTCGTTGTTTTGAAGTGTTAATATATAGTTGAATAAGCTTTGGTTTCTCCCATCACCTTCTTCTAAATGGAGAAAATCAATATTAGTTTTAACTGGATATAAGAATTTAGGTATTTCTTCATATTCTTCATTACCTTCTATGTCCCACTCACAAAAACGTTCTTCGTTGTTAAATTTAAGTATTGAGTAACTGGTTCTACTACCTAATTTAATATCAGCAGTCAACCCACAAGCTAATTTAGTACCTGTTTTATTGCTCTTAATTTGAGTGTTCTTAAAATAAAAGTGCCTTCCTCTTGTGGTCTGAATAACCTTACATTTAAGTTGTAAGTCCTCAACTATGTCCATTAACAATTCTGATTGAGCTTGATCATCCACATCAACAAGTATGGTATCTTCAGCTAGTATTCCAGCATATTCAGGTAAATCCTTGACTTCCTCGTATGTTTTAAGTGTATCTACACCTTTAAATTTCTCGATACATTTTTTATTACGAGTTTGAACATAGCCTTTAAATAATTTCATTTATATCACCTCATCTCTCGTTAATTTATCAATCGTATCTTCTACCAACCTTATTAACTCGCTGTCAGCTTTCAATAAAGTCAGCACTTCGAGTTTATTTTGTAAAAATTCAACTGTATTTTCATATCTTCTTAATTTCATGAATTTATCAGTGTTAATTATTTCTTTTGCGAACGTTTCACGATACAAAAACTTACTTTCACCGAATAAATTCTTCTCATAAATGTCACACTCTATAAATGTGGCATACTCTTTTACTGGAACTATAATTTTCATTCGTATTACCTCACTTCACTATTTGAAACACTTATCACAAATTAAATTTCTCTTTTAATCTTTTTTTCGCCAACATTATATACCATTCTTTATCTAATTTGCTAGGTATTTTCAAATTATTTATATCATTATTTTCAATAAAACATTTTTCAGGTGTATTTGCGAACTTTTCAGGCTTACCATCTTCAGTTTTATGTTTAAATATCATTCCATCGTTTAAATCATTACTAGCAAATACTCTAAATGTTTTATCGTTTAATATGTTTCCGTTGTGTGATCCATGATGATATTTGCTAGATATCTTAACAATCTTTTGAAAGTCTCTAAACGTATCGCATTTATTAATTGTTTCTTCAACTGGAATTTTATTTATCATATACTCAATAATCGCTCTATTTATTATTGGTAAATCGTAATCCAAATTACTTAATTCCTTCACATAACCACCTTTACGTTCAACTTTCCCATCATCTTGTATGAACAAATAGTTATTTACATCACCTTGATATATTTCTTTTATGTAATCAAATCCTAAACCTAATTTAGTACGTTGTTCCCACTCATAACATATATCATCTAGTTGGTCAAAAGCTTGTTGGTTATCAGGTATTTTAACTATTAATCCATCAGTGTTACTTTGTATAAGCTCAAAGCCTTTTATTTTTTCCATGTGTTCTATTAAATCGAGTAATAATAATTGTCCGTTAATACATATGTCATTTGCTTTCTTTGGATCATACAATGGATTATTTTTATCTTTACATATACCATACGTACCGTTAAGAACAATTTTCAAAGGAGCTTGTTCTTTTTTCTTGCCTTGTTGTTTAAGTTCAACACGTTCATCATATATTTGTTTGAATAATTCAGGTTTAGTTGCTGAACGACTTAATAAGTTCCATTCAATCATTAGTGAAGGGTAGTAGCTGGTAACATCAACGTGAATTATTAAACCAGTAGTATGATATTTATCTTTAGCTCCATGAATACCACCCCAACCAAATATATGTGGTACACCAGCAACTTCAAGTTCAAATTCCTTATCATAATTTCTATTTAGTGGATTTTTAAACCACTCCATCGCTTCTTTATATTTATTTAATTGAATACATGGTAAAAACTCAATATCAAATTCATCATTATATTTACGCTTAACTCCACCAAGAATTGTTGCACTTAATTGGGCTTTGGTTTTGCTTATATATGAAAGTGGTAAGTTAAACTTTTTAATTAACCCTAATTGAGCGTCAAAATCAGCTTTTCTTTCTAAAAATACGTGCATAGTTTGTTCTACATCGTGAACACAATATTTTATAGTTTCTTCTAGCTCTTCAGGTGTGAGTTTTCTATCAATATTGAAATCAACGCTTGTTTCTTTAATATTGTTACCCATAAATCCTTCTAGTTGTTTCAAACCATGAAAACTTGTCATAATATCATAATTATTTAGTGGGTAATTTCTTAATAAGTTGGAAAACATCCACCCTTGTTTACCTTCAACTATAATCCAATCATTTATTTTTTTAGGATTAAACCCACACAATACCGCTTTGGTTACCCATTGGTCATACATTCTCGAATTGTAACCTATCCAAATATAATCTTTGTGGGAATTGTAAAACTCTTTGAATCCATCAACATCATTCACATATTTATAAGTTTTTTTCTCGTATGGATCAATGATAACTACGAGATTATCATATTTAAAAACTTCCCAGTCATAAAATAGTAGTATGTTAATCCCCCTCCTTATACTCTAAATCCTGTTACACCTTTGAGAACAGGTTCATGTGTAGGTTTAATTACTTCTTTGATTAATCCCAAATCATGTTTACTTATACATTCTTTATATCCGTTCTGGGTGTTCTACTAATATGTAAGTATCATATTCTTTTACCACTTTAAGTTCTTTTCCTTTGTAATTTATAGTATTGTAATGGCACCCATCACAACCGCATTTTCTCTACATTACACGTTTGTCTGTGTTTATCTGTACATTTCATTTGTATCACTCCTTATTTATATTTTTATATAGTTGGTATAATGTGTATGGAAACACCAAACTAAATGCAAGTTTTATAAGTGGATCTTCAGAAGGTTCTCCGCTCTTTCGTATATAATGATATGTTCCCTGTCGCAAATAATATTAATGTACCCATTACACCCATACAATATATGAATATTAAATTTCTGATTGCTTCCATATCAATTACCTTCTCTTTCCGCACACCTTGTAAAGTATTCTTTTACTTGTTTTTTATTTAAACAAACTTCTGGGAATCCTTCTTCACAATCATCATACATTCCTATTCCTATTAAATTACCTGCCATTAAATCAATTATCTTTTCTTTCTTTTCTAATTCTGCTTCACATTTTTGTATTGTTTGTAATCCTTCTTCCACAAATAATATTAATTCTTCTTTTGTTTTATTTCTTAAATTTATTCTAGCTTCATATATCATATTTGTATTAACCTCCTAACTAGCACTTGTTAAAAGTATATTGTTTTTTATTGCAATTAGCTTTTCCATAAGAATATCAACTGTTTCAACTTTATAGAAATTCAATTGTGCCAAAGGTTTAAAACCTTCATTATTCATTGCTACTTTATCTCCAATTTTTAAATTATCTGTTGTTGATTTATCCAAATACAACGAATTTCCTACTGCTGTCATCAATATACTTCCTTCTCCATTTTTACTAAATTCTACTTGCAGTCTTTCATTATTCATCTCCCCTACTCCTCTCTTAAAAGTTCTTGTAAAATCATAATTACATTTGTTAGATTATAATCATCTCCATTGTTATTTTGCTTTAAATCTTCTATCTTTTCTTTTACTTTTGATTTTCTAATAAAGTTTGTAGACATATCACATTCAGCATTTTCTATTAGTTCTTCCATTTTTTTATTCTCTTCTTCTAGTTGTTTATATCTTGTTAGTAGGTTTTCTAATGCTTTATCTAAATCTGTTTTTAAATCTAAATCTATTGTTATTGTTAGTTTTCCATTCTCTTCTTTATAAAATTTGTTGTAATTTCTAAATGCTTTTAATATCTTTAAATCTTCTTCCACTTATTTCACCTTTCTTTCTATTTCGAACACTTGTCTTTTTTCGCCTACTGTATCTTCAACTTCTCCTCTATATCTAATATGGATATTGTTTATTTTTGCTGAATATAAACAAGTTTCTGATAAATAATTCAATATTCTTTCTAAATCTAAAACAAAACCCACTGAGACATTTCCAATACTCGTTATATCTTCTTCCAAGTCTATTCCTCCTATCTCATACCGTTCAAATTCAATATAATCTTCAAGTAATTTATCTATTAATGTTTCATGCTCAAACTTATGTTGATTACATACTTCCCCACAATTAATTCTTAAACAAGGGTAGTATGTACAATTTTTACAAGTTCTTTCTAAATCCATAATTCACTCCTTATAAACCTAATTGTTTTTTCTTTTGAGCTGATAAATTATTTGTTAAAAACTCAACGTTATTTTCAAGATCAGCGATTTTACCTTCTAGTTTTTCAATCGCTTCATCTCTATTCTTAACCATTACTTCTAAATTTTTAATTTTTCTGTCTTTTTTATCAAACATGTTTAACCCTCCTTTTTAAATTTTTCTTCTAAATCAAACACATTATATTTATTATATTTCATTGGTCTATTTGTTCTGCTTTGCAGTCCTTTTAACTTCTTCCAATATGTTGGCAAGTGTTTATAATAATTCCTCAACTCTTTTAAATTTTTATTTGCACAACACCAACAACTAACTCTATCTAAAATGCTATACAATTCAATTCCATCTTCTAACCAATCGAATCCTTTATCGTAGCAATATTGTAAACAGTCTTTTTCGGTCATTCCTAATTCAACAAGTGGAAATATTTTATTGCCTTTTCGCTCTTTATTAAGTCTGTGTGGTTCGTCAATCGCTATTCCAACGTATTCATAATGTCCTTTGCAATATTTTTCAATTGCTTTTAATTTTTCAGTTGTTCCCCAGCGACAACGACCACCGCACCAACTATAACCTTTACCAATTGTTCCATTGCGTTTCTTTACTGGTTTTTCAAACATAGTGTATAAGAATGGTTCGTTTGGTTTGAGTTCAGTATATTTAATATTGTTTTCTAGTAATATTGGAACTACTTTATCTCTTATGTTGTAAATGCATTGAAATTCCATTCCAGTGTCATAAAATACTACTTCATTCAATGGGTAATTTAGTTCTATTAGTTTTAATAACATTGCGAGTGAATCTTTACCGAAGCTTACACTAGCTATATGTTTCACTTAAACCACCTCCATTTCACTATTTGAAACATAACTTTCACAAATATCTACGATATGTTCACATAATTGTTCAGGTATTACCGAACGTTCTTTACTTGTTTTCAAACCATATTGAGTACCACCAACTTCAATATTAATTCCTTGTTCCCTCATCTTTTTAAGCGTTGCTGATCGTGGTGCTTTAGCATGACAAGGATCTCCATTCTTACACATCGGTTTAAAATGTGGATTGGGGTGGTTACTAAAAATATCTGTAGGTTTCATTCGTCTTTCATTAACTGGTTTATCTAATTCGTATTGACAATATGTAACTGTATAACGTGGTAAATCTTTCATGAAATCCATTTTTCTTAAACCGCCACGCGGATTTTCTATAAAATAATATTTTGGGTTTAATTCTTTGATTAATTCGACAACGTGCTTGTTCACATTATCACAAAATCTTGCGTACTCACTTATCGGCATTAAATTACCGTTGGGGTGTTTTCTTCTATGGTGTGATATTCCAGCGATTGAATAGGTGGTGCAATCAGGACTAGCCCAAATGATATCAGGGTGACCAAATCTCTCTATAATGTCTTTAGCTGTTATTTTACTTATATCTTCGTACCAATCTATATTTTCAAAATCTTTGTTCCACTCAACACTAAACACTTTGTGTCCTCTTTTCTCAAACGCTTTACCGATCGAGCGTGTTCCAGCAAATAATTCTAATACCTTCATATAACCTCCTTTATTTCACTGGCAGGAGATTAACTCCCACCAGTTTCACTATTTGAAACATTTATTCCACATCAAAAACTTCTTTAATTTTGTAAGTCTTAAATCCTTTTTTGTTTTCACCATACTCTAATAAGTATTCAAGTTTTCCATCAATGCACTCATGAATGTCTAAAATTAAATCGTTATATTGTTTGAATGAATCAAAGTAAACTTCCATTTCACTTTCAAGTGATTTTAAGAACTCATTCATAATATTAAGCTTGAACCCTTCATCTACTAGTTGGTTCATAAATATTAAACTATTTTTATAGTCACCTGTTAAAATCTTAAACCAAGCTTTAACCATCGGTTTTCCTGTTTTAGATTCTGTTAGTTCTAATTTCTCAACCTTAACTTCATAATTTCCTGCTGGAACTTCTTTAAAGTCTCCTCCACCATTTTCTTTAGCTTCCGCTATATCTTTCTTTAATCCCTCGTTATTATATGCTTTATCAAATTTTTCAAAAATATCCATTTTAATTTTCCTCCTTATTATTTAAAACTTTTTCGTATACTGATATTTGCCCTTCCAACCAATCAATTTTTGATTGTTTATTTCTTAATTCTGCCTGTAACTTTTCTATTTGTGTATCTTTTTCCTTTAACGCATTTGTAAACATTCCTGTTAATATTGGATTTTCTTTCAATGCACCATCAATTAAATTTCCTATCTTCTCACCAATACCTTTTTCTTCAACTAATTCAATCTCTTTTTCACTCACACAATTACCATTACCAATATAGTAAATTAAGCCACTAGGTGATTGATGAAAACTTTCTACCATACGTACGTCACCGACTTCTAATTTTGGACAATGAGAGCCTACAATATGAACAATTCGTACTTTATCTCCGTATTTTAAATTTCATATTTTACGCACCTCTTACTCTTCTAGTTTTTCTAACTGGTTCACTTGGTACAGATAGTTCATCTTCAGTTTCAAGTTCAACCGCTTCAGTTGTTCTCGCTCTTCTAGTTCTTGTTGGTTTTTCTTCCACAACATCTTCCACACTTTCCACAACTTCTTCACTATTTGAAACATCAGGTGTATTATTAACTTCTTCTTTAACTGGTACATTAACACCATATACTTTCATTAAATCTTCCCAATCTAGTGGAATGTCTTTTTTATCTAGTTGCAAACGTCCACCTCCAAATACAACTTCATCAGTTTTGAAACTTAACGTCCTAATATCACCATCAGCAACAACACGACCAACAATATCAACCATTCCTGCAATTTTATTTGCCACCTTATCATTAATGTTTGGTTTAATAGCTGTTATTTTATCTCCACCTTTTTTCATAATATCTTTGCTTGTGTCCTCATGTGAAATAAGTACAATATTATAATCTAGGTTAAGTAATTTCTTAATAGTGCTTAAAAATTCAGTTCTTACTTTGTCCCAAGCTCTAAAGCTATCATCACTTTCATGTGTAATTCCTAGTTGATCATACATATATAAACGGCAATGTTCGTATGTATCTTCTAATAAATCAACTACTATTGTTTCAAAGTCATTTTCTTTCTTTTGTAATTCAAAAATTGTATCTTTAAATGTTTGCCATGCTAAAGTTGTAATTGTTTGTCTCCCTTCAACCTTAACTTCATCTCTAATTGCCACATATGGCATTGTTACATATTTAATGTTTCCATCAGTATTTAAGTTTAATGGATTTGGCGCTTTATCTACGAATGTTGTTTTCCCTGAAAATGGACATCCGTATATCCATATTTTTTTATAATTGTTCTTTGTAATATCTCGTCTTTCGACACTTGGTAAATTCATATTATCTCCTCCTATAATTTCATAATCTAAACCTTGTTCACATAAACCACGATATTCACAAAAATAGCATAGTTTACTAGGTTCTTTGTTAAATTCAGTTTCTTCTAAAACTTGTTTAATTCCTGTTGCAAATTCAATCACTTTGTTTGGATCATATTCCACTTGTTCAACTACTACTTCGTTTTGGTCAATCCACTCCATACACCTTCTTCTAAACGCTTGAACATCTTCATCAAACTTATTTGTCTTATTTTTGTATTTTTGTTTGAGCTGACATTTTGGAGCAAACATAAAATATAAGTTTCTTATTTTCTTATTTGGATTGGTTTTCTCAAAGTAATATTTGTACTCGTGTAGCTGTCCTGATTGTAAATAACGGTCTATATTGTTTGAGTATTTAAAGTCGTATATGTCGTAGTATTCAACACCATTTAAACAGTATTCATCAAACTGGTTTTGTTCTAATCCGTATGGTGTAACTGGTACTAAATAATCAATGAATCCAACAAAATCTTCATCTTCGATTTTTACTTCAAACTCGCCACCAACAGGCAAACACTCTTTCATCATTGGTATCACACGCTCTAATTTCATAGCTTCAGTAACGTGTTCATCACTTATAACTGGGAACTGGTTATAATACCAATCAATTGCAGTTTTAACGTCTTGTTCTATTCCTGTATGTAGAGCAGTTCCTATTATTAAAGCGTTGCTTGGATCAGTGTTTGGAAGTGTTTGAAGTTTATCTATGTATCTTAATTTGAATTTGTATGGACATTGATGATAACACTCGACACGACTATGACTGAACTGTACCATTATTCTCACCTCCTTTTAATCGTTATAATATTTCATGTAGTATTCAATGAATCGTTCTAAATCATCAGTGTATAAATTGTCACATTTAAGTCTCCATATAAAATTGTTTAAGTCTTTAATACTAACTTTGTTCTTTGCTATCTCCACCACCTTCTTTCAATTTATATATTAATTTTTTAAAATCTTCAAAATCTTTTGGATATAACACCATCGCTATTCCACCAGCTTCTTGGATTTTACGAACGTTATATTTTTGTAACTCGCTAGGTGTACCATTTTCAGCTTTAAGCTCTAGTCCTATAAAGTGACCATTACAACACACCAAAATATCAGGAATTCCTCGTTTGGTGTAATTGTTAGCGAAAAACTTCACATGATAACAACCAGCTTCATCAAGAAAATTTTTAATCTTGTTTTTAAATTTCGTTTCAGGTGTCATATATCGTCACAACTTTCTTGATAACATTTATCACATAAACAAGTTAATATTTTTTCATTGTTCACATCTTCACAATATGGATCATAGCAATAAGTTCCCTCTTCTTCACAATGATCACATTTTCCGTTTTTTACCTATCATTTCTTCATCTGTCATTTTATTCACCTTCTTTCTTAAATAATTCATCTAATGCATCGCCTCTAATATCGAGTGTTTCATATATTTCTTCTTCCACACTGTTTTCTACAATTAAGTAATAGTAAAAACACGTTTTTTCTTGTTTTAATCTGTGAGTACGCTTCTTACTTTGTAGAAAATTTATAGCGTTCCCATCAGGTGGGGTAAAATATATGGTTCTATTAGCTTTTTGTAAGTTAAGTCCCATACTACCTGACTGATATTGTACGAACGTTATACTATTTTCACACTCTTCATAAGCTGTTAAATCTTTAATGCTACCGTTTACATAACTTATTGGTCTGTCCACTACACTTTTAAGTAAATCAACTTCAGCGTTGAAATTATAAAACACTATCAACCTGTCATTCGTTGAGTTCACCAAGTCTTTGAACGCTTGTAACTTATCTTTGTTATATACTCCACATAATTGGCGTTTACCAAGTCTTTCAGTTAGTACCGTATCACCAACCAATAGGTTTTCACCCATCAAAATAATCTTGTGTTTTTCGAATTTCTTATATTCGCTTGTATTCTTTATTTTAATTGGTATATCTATTTGTTGGGGTAGGGTGTAAACTTCTTCAGTTTTCCTAAATACACCACCATAATCATGAAGCTTTTTAAGTAGTCGTTCTTTATTCTTGTAACCAGTGAACACTTTACGTGGAAAACCTTGTGTACGGTCTATTTTGTAGTCCATATATTGATTGTGGAATAGTTCCTTACGAATACCCCAACCAAGTAATTTAAGTTGTGACCATAACTCTTCAAATTTTCCATTCATTGGTGTTCCAGTTAAGAGAATAACATTACTTGGTTTCATCTTTAATATGTATTTAGCACGTTTGGATGTTTCATTTTTAATCTCGCTGGATTCATCGAGTAAAAGTGTAAAGTTATGTAGTTGTTGTAATTGTGGTCTACGTATTAGTAAATCGTAGTTGATTATTCCTATTCCATACCAAGTTGGGTGATTGTTAATTGTTATAAAATCTTCAAGTTCTTTTTTCTTTGTTAGATTAAATACCGCTGTACCATAATACTTCTCAAAATGCTTCACCCAATCATTAACTTTAGATTTTTGGCAAACTACCAAGTTAACTTTGTTCCCATAAAAATGTAACATTTCTGATCCTTCGAATGTCTTTCCAAGTCCCATATCGTCGCCAATCAAACAGTTATCAAATTGTTTTAAGTATTTAACCGCTTCTTTTTGGTGGTCATATAATTTCAATTCTTCCATACTGCAACCACCTTTATTTTCGTACTATATTTACATTTGTCTAAAAATTTATTGAGTATGAAATAACTATTAAATATTTTATTAAACCTCTCATTATTTAGTAGGTTTACACAACTTACTTCATACACATTAACCACCTTCTTTCTTAAATTACGTCTTTATAATCGTTCTCACTTACGTGTTCATCCGTATAAAATTCTATGTATTGTTCGATTCTTTCAATCTTCTGTTTGAGCTTTTTCAACTCTTTTTTATCCTCAATAATGATGTCGCTTAAAACTTCAATAATAGTTAAGTATTTGGATTCCATTGAAAAACCTCATTTCTAATTATGATAAAACAATTATATACGAACACACGTTCTACTGTGAACACTAAATTTTTTTGAATAATTCCCAAATATCATCTATTAGTTCACCAAAGTTTTCATTGAACCTATCCATGAACTCAAATGATGGATCATTCTCACCTTTTAGGATTTTTGTATAATGAGCTTTACTATAACCAAGTTTTTCATAAACATCTTTGTAGCTTAATTCAGTATTAATGTGCCATATCATTAAATTTTTCCTCATTCATTCACCTTCTTTCTATAAGTAAACTGATATCAGTTTCATTTCACTAATTGAAACATTTTGTTTCGGTTATCTCTATCAGCAAAATCATTATATTAGAATAATTTTTAATTGTCAATACTAAAAGTGAAAATTTTACCTTAAAATTTTACTTTTTGAAACACATGGTTTACAATAAATCAAAAAGGAGTGATTTATGTTGAGTAAGCAAATTCTCGACACCAAAGAAATTGGACAACGTATTAAAGAATTAAGATTGAAAAGGGGGTTGGATCAACTACAACTTGGACAAATAATCGGTGTACAACGTAGTCAAGTATCAAACATTGAACGTGGAGTTAGAAACATAAATTTAAACCAATTAAAAATTCTATCTGAATATTTTAATGTGAGTTTTGAAACACTGGGTTTTCAAAGTGAAGATAAAATTGATACTGTGGATTTATTAGAACGTGCAAAATTAATATTTATGAATGAGAATGTACCACAAGAAGAGAAACAAGAATTATATGATGAACTTATGAGAATTTATTTATTAAGTAAAAAATAGACGGCACATTTATAGTGCCGTCATAAAATTAAACTTCTTTCACTTTTATTTTGATTTTTAAGTTATTTTGTTGAGCGTACAATTCATATAATAATTCATAGAATTTAGTAATGTTCACAACATATCACCCCTTTTTGTAAGTTTTACGTTTCAAATAGTGGAATATTAACTACATTATGAAACATTTTTATATATTTAGACAACTAGAAAATATTGGAGTGGTTAAAATGAGAGCCAAAAGAATCGCTGGTTATGTTAGGGTATCGCATGACGAACAAAAGAAATATGGGTATTCAGTACAAGCGCAAATTGAAAGAATTGAAAGGTATGCAAAAGAAACTAAAAGTCAATTAGTGAAAATATATGTTGATGAAGGTTTTACAGCCACTAAAATGAAAAGACCTGATTTATTAACTATGTTGGATGAACTTGATACATTTGACGTTTTAGTTTTCACACGACTAGACCGCTTCTCTAGGAATGTGCTAGATGCAAATAACATGGTTAAGACAATGGAAGAATTTAATGTTGGTATCAAATCAATTGAAGAAGAAGATATTGACACTTCTACTGCTGATGGAAAATTCAACTTTGATTTACGTGTTTCACTTGCTGAACGTGAAGCAAAAAAGACAAGTGAACGGATTAAATCAATATTTGAGTTCAAAGTAAAAAACGGTCAACCAATTAGTGGTAATCAACCTTATGGTTACACAATAGAAACAAAGGATAATAAAAAGAAAATCATTAAAGATCCAGAATTAATTCCTGTCATAGAAGATATATTCAAGCATTTTTCCAAACACCATACGATTAGGGGGACAATGACTTATATTAATGGGAAGTATGATATAAGCAAGAACTATAATTGTATTCATAGGGTAATAACAAGCACTGAATATTATGGGTTATATGAAGGTAATCCAACTTATTACCCACCATATATTACGAAAGAAGAATTTGAGAAAAACCAAGTAAGGGTGAAAGCAAACATTAAAGAAAGGAAAAGTTCTAAAACATATTTGTTCACCTCCCTTATTAAATGTCCGTTTTGTGGTTTTAAAATGGTTGGTAAACACACTAAAAGGAAAAATAAAAACGGAACTGTTAGGGAATATTGGGGTTATATTTGCAGTAACCACCAAAGAAATAAATTATGTCCGTCAGGTAAGGTTATTAATGAAAAATACTTTTTAGAATACCTTTTAGAAAATGTTGAAGAACTTGCTAAAAAACATATCGCTGAAGTCATGGAAGTTAAACCAGTTGAAAAAACCGACTTACCACAAAATCGTATTAATGAAATTCTTGAAGAAATGGATCGCATGACTTACTCATTTAGAAAGAAAAGAATGACCGTTCAAGAATATGATCGAGATTATGAAGCATTGGAAAGAGAACTTGCAAACTTGCAAAAAGAAGTTCCAACTGAAAGTGATATTACTATATTAGAAGAATTTTTAAGGAGTGATTGGAGAACCATATATGATTCATTAGATAAGGAAAATCAACGTGCATTGTGGAGAAATTTAATAAAGGAGATTAAGCTAGATAAGGATTTTAAGATAGATGTGGATTTTTTGTAATTTGTTTCCCTAACTTATGTTAACCAAGTGGTCAAATGTAGTTACAGAAATAAAATAAACCCTTGAAATTCCTACGTTTCAAGGGTTTTTAATTCGCCATACTATAAAATTTTATAATTAACTCCATAACTTCACGCTCGTTATATCTGTCCTCAATCATTTCCAACACCTCATGATATTCTATTTCTTCCCTTGCGTTTTCGTTGTAAACATCAACAGCTTTACTTAATTGAGCATATAACTTAAACATTTTCATCACCTCGTGGTTATTATATTGACAAAGTGATAAAAATGCAAAAATTAACTATTTAAACCTTTTCTCAATAATTCTTTAATGCTACCTTGCTTATTGTTTGGATCAATTGCTTCAATAATATCTTTATCCTTCTCTTTATGTAGTTTTAAATAATACCTTTCAATGTGTTCTTTGTCATATTTCGCTTGGTATTCACTTATTTTCTTTGCCATCGTTTACCCCCCTATTTTAATTAAATAACACATATACATTCCTACGTATAAAGCTGTAATTGGTACATATAAAAATATCACCCTTCTAATTTTGTATTTTAAATCTTTCTTCATTTTAACCACCTTCTTTTTTATTTATATAGAAGAGGGGGGTTAGTTCCCCTCTTTTACTTTTTAAGTTCTTCTAGTAAGTCTTTTGCTTTACAAATTATTATGTACTCCACCTTTTTCATATTGTTTTCTCCTTTCCTAAATTTTACTTTTATGTCATTCCCTTGAACTGATTGTATTATATACCTATGTCGGACATATGTCAATACTTTTTTCAAAATTTTCTAATAATTTATTAGAAAAATAAAAAATAAGCCTTAAAACCAACTCACGAGAATTGATTTTAAGGCTTTTTTATTTTTAAGATAAGTAATTATATACCTTGATTTTAGCTTAATTATTTGCTTTTAGTGTTTCAACATGTATATTCCATAATTTGTAAAATCTTTCTTCACTTGCTTTTAATTCATTACATTTATTTTGATAATCTTTCTCCACTATACTTGAAAGTCCGAGATTTGTAACTAACCATACCCACATAAAGACTACAATGCAACTTATTATTAATTTACTTATTAATTTATAATCGTTTATTTCCATATTAATACCCTGTACTCCAACCTGCATTTGTAAATCTAGTCCAATTGCTTAATGATTTACATCTATTTGCTTGTGCTTCTGTTAATCCTAATTGTTGTAAAGTTTTTGTTGATCCATATGATGTTGTATATGAAAACATAAGAAGTATATTGTTTAGACTTGCATCACTCAAATTAGGACAATCTCTAAAACAATATTGTGCTGATTTTAATGCTGTAAGGTTATAAGTAGGTATTGTAGTTAAATTTGCACAACCATCAAATGTAGTTTGCATATATTGTATAGTAATTGTATCCATATTTGGTGCTTTTACAAGAGAAGAACATTTACCACACATATTGTTAATTCCTGTACTTTTAGTTACAATTAAATCTGGTATTTCAGTAAGTGAAGAACAATTATAAAACATACTATTAAAATTTGTGCAACTACTTGTATTTAAATTTGGTACTTCAGTAAGTGATGTGCAACCACTAAATATATTATATAGATTTGTACAATTACTTGTGTCTAAATTTGGAACTTCAGTAATTAATGAACAACCATTAAACATACTACTCATATTTGTTATAGTTCCTAATATATTTAATTTAGGTATTTCTTTTAGGTTTGAATATCCACTAAAAAGATTTTGCAAATTCGTAACATCAGAAGAAAAAGTAAGTTCTGGTAACTCTGTAATTAACTTTGTTATGGTGATCCTTCCACTTGTATCAGCATTTGCACCTGTAATATTAGTTACCATTTTTGCACCTATTTCAATGTTTTCAATTTCAGTTGCATAAGTGTCAATATCATTTCCAACTTCTATACCTTTATTTTCTATTGCTATTTTAATAGCATCTTTTGCATTCTTAATTACATTTAATTTATCACTAATTTTAATCATATCTACCCTCCTATTATATCGTCTAATATATTATTGATATCAGTTGTAGTTATATCAAGTTCTGTTTCAGTATCTGTTGATAATAGAGAATTTAATGTATCATTTGCTTCGATGTCTAAAGTTTGTGGTTCTCCATTTCCTTTATATATTACTTCCATAAAAGTTGTTTGTATTTCTGTATCAACACTTAATATAGTTGTACCTTTTAATGTTGGTATATTTGGTAGTTCTATTGTTTCTTCTATTGGTGTCTCTAATATATAATCCAACACTAATTCATTATTATCTAAAAATTGTTTCCACTCATCTAAAGTAGTCATAGTAGTATTGAAATAATAACTTGTGCCATCTGGATGGTCGCTATATAAATCAACTTTATTTAAAGCCCATATAGCTCCTTTATCATTTTTATAATGTGAACAAATTGAATGTCCATATCTACTTAAACCAACATCTGAAAGAGTAAGATTAAAAGGCACTATGCCATGTTTATTATAATCATAAGTTCTCCACTCATCTGTACTTAATAACTTCTTTTCTTTTATGTTTCTTACTACCTTTTGATTAATAAAATCTATGTAATCTTGATATTCATCTATTTTTCTTAATGGTTCATCTAAATATATGTTAGTTGTTATTGGTTCTACATAATCAACATATTCTTGCTCTGTATCTCCTAAATAAACCATTGCAATATCTATCTTTCCAGAAGAAACATTACATCTAAAATATTTTGCATTACTTGGTATACTTACAACATAACTACTATTACCTTCTTCATCAGTATTTTGTATACTACCGCTAATAAAGTTTTTATCTTTATCATAGAAAGCATAAAATCTAACAGTAGCAGAAGTAGAAGCACAATTTGAATATGTTAAATAGTCTCCACTTACCTCCATAAAGTCTGTACAATAATACCAAGAAACACTTTCAATTGTTCCATCTGATTTTATATAACCGTTTAATAACTTGTTTTTATCTAATAAGTTTAACCCAGTTACTTTAACAGGCACTTTGTATTTTCCAGTTGTTTCATCATAATTCCCAACACTTTGTATTTCAATAGGTGCTGTTGGTGAAGGCTCTCCATCTTGTATGCTGTTTCCATACAGCTTATAATCTATTAAATCTTGTCCTACACTTTTACTTAATGTTACTGGTGGTATTCCACTTACTAATATTTTTTTAAAGCCTTCATATACTGTTAATAAACCTTTATATATTTTCTGTATTATTGTGTTACCTTTTATTATAGAAGAAATAGTATTACTTCCTTTTTTCATAGCTATTCCTCCTTAATATAATAAAATGTGTTTTCATCAACAGTTCCAGCTTCTACTAAAGCATCATATTCTGCTTGTGTTAGTGTAACGTGTCCGCCTAATAAGTTTCTAGCACTAGCTTTTTCTTCTTCTGTCCATTCTTCTTGGTTGTTAGATAAACCAACCTTTATTGCATAATCAAGATATTTTGGGGTAATCGGTTTAACATCAAGCAGTTTTGCTTCAATTTGTGCCTTAATTGCAGGTGAAATTATTAAATTACCATTAGCATTAACACCTATTCCAAAATTCACATTAGGCATTACTAAACCTAATTTGTTACCTGTTGCTATATCAGTATTTTTAACATAGTCTGTTAAATCTACATTTACATTAGCACTACCTAAACTTTCCCATTGTCCATTTACATATATGTATTCTTCATATGTGTTGCCTTCTGTTGTTGTTCCTGCTGGTACCATATATATTGCACTATCATCTATATTTTCTGTTGGTAGTTCATTTGCTATTATAAACTTAACACTTCCTGCATCTCCTTTTTCACCTTTATCCCCTTTTATGTTTTCACTATGTTGAGTTCCATCTTTTTTAGTTATGGTTAATATGTTATTTTCCAATTCAACATTTAAGTTATTAGCTTCATTTACTATTGCCTGTGATTCTCTTATAAGTTCTTGTATTTGTGCGTTATATATTTCCCATTCAGTAGGTGTTGGTAAAGCTTCATTTTTAGTTATAATTTCACCAGCACCCTTATTTACATCGATAAGCATTAAGTTAGTAGATATTTGATATGTTTTTACTTCTCCAACTATCTTATAACCAACAAATCCTATTGAATATGTACCTTCCATTGTTTGGTCAACATACATTTTATTATTGATGACTGCTGTTGATTTACCAACATTCTTACCCAACTTAACCATAATCGCTTCTATGTTTAAATCCGCCCAACTATCATCATGTTCCACTTCTACTTCATAATAAGAAGTTGATCCTGAATTAATATTTTGAGCACCTTCTACGGTTAACTTATCTTTATTTAAAATAAATTTCACGTTTCAACCCTCCTCATATAAAAAACAAGAGCGGTATCCCTACCGCTCCCTTTTAGTTATTTTTTTAAGTATGTGCTTGAAGCAAAACCAGTATATTTTACATTTTTATATGTAAATTGAATGTATAACCATTTCACACCTGAAACAGTTGTATAATAACCATAATTTTTAACTTTTGTTCCTTTTGGAATTGTTACCATTACCGCTTTGCTTGTTCCAGCTCCACTTCTAACATTTAAACTTGTATTAGCAGTTACTTTATATGTTCCAGCAAGTGATTTTGAATAAGATTTTGCTGAATCAGTTGCTGTTTTAGTTGTAGTTTTAACTGTCGTAACTTTTGTAACTATTTTTTCAATTACTGATGCTTTATATTTTGGTCTACCATAACCAGCAATATAACTGCTATTTAATTTATATTTTTTTGCGTTAACACTTCCACCATTTGCAACTACGCCACTGGCACTAGAAGTGTTTCCTTCGTATGTATATACATAAGTTTTGTCCACGTTGTACACCAAGCCTGTATGTGTGATAGAACTTCCACTTTTAAAGAAAATCTGATCACCTTTTTTCGGACTGGTATAAAATTGTTTGTTATTTTTATAATAATTCATCGAATATAAACATCCAGCACCTAAACTTTTATTTGGTTGACACAATAATTCTTTAGCTCTACTTACACCAAATGTTTTATAGAAACACCAATCAACAAAAACATCACACCAAGCGTAACCGTTCTTTTTACCATTATAAAAACCGCTCACATTATCTAAATCTCTAGCATATTTAGTGTAATTATTACGTCCTGCATTGGCTGTTTTACTATCTAAATTTGAATTTGATTTTTTCTCTAAATATCCAACTTCTTTTTTTGCTGTCGCAATAACTTTTGAAACTTCACTCATAAATTACCCCTCACTTTCTTCTTCAATTTCTTCATCTTCTGTATTTATAAAATCGTATGTGTTTGAATTTCTTAATGTTTTAAGAAATTCATCAGCCTTAATCGCTTTGTCTGTGAAACTGTTATTTTTCCAAAAAGCAACTACTATTACCGCTACTTCAATTAACATTTCAACTGCATCTAAAATTTGATACTCTTCCACATCGATTAAATCTAAACCAAAATGTTTTAATATCATGTTAATTATTACTATCACCAACATAACAGTTCTTACTATCGTTCCTTTTGTTATACTCATAACAACTTCACCCCCTTTCAAATACAAAATAAAAAACACTATCTCAAGTGTTTTAGTCGTTTTTATGTAATTCACTTATTCTTTCTTCTATATGATGGATTTCATTTTCAACTACTGGCATACGTTGAGCAAAATTATTATGTTCCCTAACTTCTCTTGTAAGTTCAGTTATTTTTTCATCTGTTGAAGCTTTATATTTAGCAAATTCTAATTTAACATCACCAACTAATTTTTTATTACTATTAAAATTTGATATGATCACACCAGCAAAAGTAAGCCCACCAGTTATTAAAGCGGTAATTATTCCGTCACTCATTTAATAAACTCCTTTCTAAATTGAATTATCATTTGCTACATAACAAAATGTTGAACCATATTGTATAGGGGCTGATTGTAAAAATAATCTTACATAATATGTACCTGATAAATTTGCTTCATAAGTTACAGAACCATTATCTGTGTTATGATATGGAAAACCTGTTTTAGCATCTCCACCAAAATTATATTGACTATATATAAATGGTAACGGCACGACACCGTTTAACACACGATTATAAGCGCCTGTTACTTGTTCGTTAAAAGATATTATTCTATCCACAGGAATTTTTACTGTTTTATCCCCTATAATTCTTGTTCTTGCTTTTGAAACCTTAAAATTATTAACTTTTGAAATAGTTGGATAGTGATATTCTTCACTTAACATAGTTAAATTAGCAAATAAATTTTCAATTCCAATATAAACCGTATAATAATTATATTCTTCTGTTGATTCTATTAATTTATTAGAACCTCTTAAACTTAATGTTTTAAAAGATGTATTTCTGTGGTAAGATTCCCATTTAATCACTGTGTTATATGTATCAGCATAAACATAATTAAAATTCAATGGATAATCATTTGCAGGTTGTTTAAAATGGAATAATACGGTTTTGTTAAACCATTCATTATATGTTTCCTCGCTCATGGTTGGTTCATCTTCAAATATAGATAGATTTGCACACCAAGCATGAACTAATTCTATATTCGTTGCAGTTCCTGTTATTTCCATAAATTTTTGAACATTCATTCCGTATAATGCACCAAAGTCCATATCCGCAATATTTCCGTATATACCAACAGTATTATTTGTTTTTCTACCAACTAGATATATATTCTCAAACCTTGATTCATAACCAGCAGTTTGAAAATAAATTCCATAATGTTTAAAATCATAAATTTTTATATTTCTTAATACAGTTTTAATTGCATGATTCCATTTTATTGCTTTGTCAGCATTTGGAGAGTGTAACATAATATTGTTAACGACTCCCATATCTCTTTTATGCGATTCTATATTCTCGGCATTAAAATAAATAGCTGTTTCTGTTCCTGTATAAGTTAAATCTGCATAATCACCTTCTAAAATAATAGGTTTTGTTATATTTAATGTTTTTGAAAACATATATTTTTTCTTTTGATTTAATACTACTTTAAACCCAGAATCAATTGCTTTTTGAATAGCAACAGTATCATCATTAACACCATCACCATGAGCACCAAATTGTAAAGGATTAACACAATCTCCAACAATCAATTCGGCAACAAAACCATTACTTAAAAAGTGAACACTTCCGCCATCATCAACGTCTGTCTCTAACGCTTCTCTTATTAAATAATCAGCTCCGCCACCATCATTAGCTTCATAATAACCTAGTGTTTTAACATAATATGTATTTAATAAAGTAGTGTCAGCTTTCATATCAGCAACACTATTAAAATGTTTTATTTTCTTCAAGCTTTCATTTGCATTCTCAAATAAATCATTTATTTGTTGTTCGTATTCATTAATTTTATTAAAGTAAATCTCAAACACATCAGGTGTTGGTATATCAGTTCCAACTGCATTTTCATCATAAGAACCTTTAACAACATTACATTCAATTGGTTTTAAAGATAATCTCTTTTGTAAGCTCTCATCTCCATTTAAAATGTAACCATAAATTCCAATAGTAAATTTACCTTCACGTTGTAACACTTCATGCGGTAAATAACATGAATCAAAATAAGTTGTACCTTCTGCAACAAAATCAGTTATTTCAACTTCAATTGGATTTCCTAAATGTTTACTATTAAATATAGCAAATAATCGCAAACCTTCTTGATCTGCTTTAGGACATATAAAATTAAAATCTAAAATGATATTATTGTAATTACCGATATGGTATTTTCAATGAAGAAGTATCACTTATAGTTGTTTTATTATCACTATCATAAATGTTATTAATTTTTATTTGTCCATCCACATTTATTTTAATTATTTTCATTTATCCATCTCCTTTCTATTATTTGAATGATACTACTAAATCAACAAAATCAATTGAAACAGGTGTATTGTTGGTAGTATTATACGCTGTTGTTGAATTGAAATACATAACCAAAGTATTTGAGGTTTTAGCTACGGACGTCACGGCACTCGCAACATCTACGGCACTAAGTAAATATCCTCCTGTAGATGCTCTTGCCGAAATAGAACCTCCAGTTATAGTAGGAGTTACATTATCCATTTTTTTAGGCAATAATATCGAACACCTTATGCTTGTCGTACTACTTGTCACATATCCACCTGTAATGCATCTACCGATAGTCTCCGTATCTCCTGATTGATAATAATCTTCTTCCGCAGTTTTCAATCTTCTCCAATTACTCCATACACTACCATTAAGTGTCCTAACATAAGTTTGATAATCATTAGAATTGTTAGTTCCCAATCTATACCATATCTGTTTAACCCAACCACTTAAACCTTCCATAACTTCTAACCAACCATTTACTCCAGCAGGAATATTTATTGGTGTATATGCCGAACCAAAAAAATACAAACCACCTGTCTTATAATCGTTCAAGTCAGTTATACTTTCTGGAATTATTGGTTTTATACCACCTGTAAATTTAGTTTTTAATCCTATGTCAAATATACCTTCTTCTTCAGCAACTTTACCGAAACCTATTCCTTTCCCACTTGGATGCCAGTTCATTAATGTGAAACCAGTTTCAAGTGACGTTCCTTTTGAAACTGTTGAAAAATAATCTCCCATTGTGAATACAAAGTCATAAGAACTATCTACGTCAACAACTATATCTGTTATTGTCTTATTTATAGAATAAGCGTCATTTGTTATCGAATAATCTGTATAAGAAGTATCGTCATTCTTTTTATATTGCAACCCATAAGAGTATGTGTTTTTAGAATTTACACTACTGATGCTTCCCACGATGACAACTTTTGCGTATTCCCCTTCATCGTTTTCAGTACCATCGCTATCACACCTAACCACACTAAACGTTGATAGTTTTGGTGAGGCATAAGCAACCACTGTAAATGTTCCAGTGCTTGTATCAGTTCTCCCTCTACTATCAGTAACCGTTACAGAATAAGAATTAGATCCGCTTGTTTTCAATACACCAGTTGTGAATGTTCTACTTGTATATGTACTTCCATTTATAACTATCTTGTATGTTTTTATAGTGCTCGAATGAGCTCCACTTGCTGTAACACTTCCACTTATTTTAGATTTATTTTGTACATAACAACCAAATTGAGTTGCTAACCCACTAACCGCTTCAGCTAAAGTCACTTTTGATATACTTGGTTTGTAATCTGAAGTATTTGGTACAGTTATTGTACAACTTATTGTTTTAGAACCTATTTTTGTACTTCCATTATAAGTAACACAAGTAATCTTCAAAGTTCCACTTGTAGCATTAGGAATAGCATCCGCTAAAGAAGGTGGTATTGTCCATGTTTTACTTGCTCCAACTCCAGTAGCAATCGTACCACTTAAAGAACCTATCGAATATGTCAAAGTGTGTGTAAAGCTTGAACTCGCTCTATTAGTTGTTATTGTCATTGAGCTTCCTATTGTTGTACCACTAACAGTTGGTGTGGAAGCTCTAGGAATTGTTGTTAACGTTGCAGTTCCACTCGCACTTCCCCACGCTGGTCCCCAACCACCACCATCAGGCAAGTCACAATCAGCACTTATTGTTATTTTCTTGCTTCCATCTGCGGTATGGGTTATTGTTTTTGATCCTGATATTAATTTAACTGTCTTACCTTCACTTAAATCTACGTCTGCTGTACCTGTAAATTTTGTTCCGTCAATCGTTAAAGTTTGACTTAATCCGTTAGCCCAAGCGTTATGGTCAGTACATTTTACATATACCGTAGCAGTAACTTTACTAGAATTACTCGCAATATCAACATTACTTTCAGACCATTCTATATAAAACGAATAACTATCCGCTCTTTGTGATACACTTCCATTAATCGTTGCCATGCTTAATCACCCACCTTTCCAAAAGAAAGCGATCCGTTCGCTCTCGGTTTAAACGCAAATTTACCAAGTTGTAATGAGTTTAAAAACTCTCCATCAGTTACATATAATTTGTTGTTACTCAAATAAGCAACTTCAATACCATTTTGCAAAAATGAAATTCTATCGTTTTGTATAGTTAACGTAAGTTCATTTCCTACTTCACCCAAAACAATATTTCCATCGATAAAACGAATATACTTTTGAATTTCTTGAAATTGTGTTTGTGTTTCATCGTTTAAATTATTTATTTCAGTAATTGCATTATTAAATAAGAATGTAAAATCGTTTGCAGTTTGTTCAAATTGAGTTGAAATTAATTCTTTGTACGCTTCAAAATCACCAGTTGCAACATACTCTTCTAAAGCTAAAAAAATGATAGATTCACTATCTTGAAGTATGCTACTTATGTTTGTTTTCACTTCATTCTTTACTTCAACCAAATCTTTATTTACGACATAATCTTTTTCAATTTTTTCAACCCTTTGAACACTATCATCAATTCGATTATTTCTCTCAATTTCTAAATCACTTAAACTTTTAAATTTATCACCAATCTCAACACTTGTGGTTGAAGCATTAACTATATCAATTGTCTTTGTTATTACTCTCAAAGTATCATCAATATTTAACAATTTATTTTTGACAGGGTA
>JAEIGA010002824.1_pt1 | contig 27460 bp, 22 predicted proteins | sample 9270691 | NCBI WGS metagenome assembly JAEIGA01 (sample SAMN17057246, study PRJNA624740) | gut metagenome | biome: biome; isolation source: fecal sample | host: Bos grunniens | place: China: Xizang | collected 2019 | reverse complement strand
TTGACAGTGTCAAGCTCAGTAAGCTGGCCTTTCTCGTATCCCTCGAGGTTTGGATTGGTCTCCTCAGCGAAGAGAACCTCATAAGACGGGTTGTGAACGATTTCCTTCACATCGGTAATACCGTACTTGGTCAAATCAATTGTGCTCATAATTTTTTTTAAAATATATTAAGGTTTAACTCTTATTCTTATATCCACGCAAAAGTAGCTATTTTTTATGAGAAGACAATATCCTGAAACAACATTTTTTGTACTTTTGCATATAATGTTTTCTCTGCACGCCTGTTCATATCAAAATCGTGTTCTGATGTGGGCCTGCATAGGAGAAAATCGCATTCCGGTTGCAGAAAATTTGCCAGATGACAGCATTACAGACATTGCAGAAATATTGGGGATATGACTCATTCCGTCCGCGGCAGGAAGATATCGTTCAGACTGCCCTGGAAGGAAGAGATGTCCTTGCTATCCTGCCCACCGGAGGCGGAAAGTCCGTATGCTTTCAGGTACCGTCCTTGATGCGTGAGGGCATAGCCATTGTCATCACCCCTCTGATAGCTTTGATGAAGGATCAGGTGCAGAATCTGAATGATCGTGGCATCAGGGCTCTTTGCGTACATTCGGGAATGGGGCGCCGTGAGGTAGAGCTCACTCTCAATAATGCCGCCTACGGTGATTTCAAGTTTCTGTATGTTTCTCCTGAACGTCTGGGTACGCGGCTTTTCCGGAATTATCTGCAGGAGATGAATGTCAGCTTCATCGTTGTGGATGAGGCTCACTGCATATCGCAATGGGGATATGACTTCCGTCCGGATTATCTTCAGATCGGACAGATCCGCGAAATTCTGGATGTTCCGGTAATAGCCTTGACGGCTACGGCGACTCCGCAGGTCGCGGAAGATATTATGGATAAGCTCCGATTTGAGGATAAATGTTTGATAAAGAGCGGATTTGATAGACCGAATCTCTCATATATCGTACGTCGTACGGATGACAAATCAAGCCAACTCCTGAGTATATGTTCCAATGTGGCAGGTACGGGAATCGTTTATGTAAGAAGCAGGAAGAAGACCGAGGAGCTTGCGTCCTTTCTCAATTCCAACGGGATCCCGGCATCATTTTATCACGCAGGTCTGGGACAGGATTCTCGTTCGGACAGGCAGGAGCAATGGAAGAAGGACAAGATAAGGGTGATGGTATGTACCAATGCGTTCGGAATGGGAATTGACAAGCCGGATGTCAGGTTTGTAGTGCATTTTGATGTGCCTGACAGCCCCGAGGCGTATTTTCAGGAGGCCGGAAGGGGAGGTCGCGACGGCAAGAGGAGTTTTGCTGTCCTGCTGTGGAATGCAGCTGATACGAAGCGCCTCCGTCAGATAGCTGCCGTATCATTTCCATCGCTGGAGTACATTGAGGATATATATCATAAGGTTCACAGCTTCTATGAGATTCCATACGATACTGGGGCCGGACGTCAGTTGAAATTCGATCTTGATGAGTTCTGCCGCCATTTCCGTCTGCAGCGCCAGACGGCTTATTACTCTATGGTGTATATAGAAAGGACGGGACACTGGACCTTGTCTGAAGACGTGGATATTTCGACCAAGGTGCAGATCAGGGTTGAGCGCAATGATCTCTACGATATCGAACTTCCTGACCCGAAGATGGCAGATGTACTTGAGATCCTGATGCGAAGATATACCGGACTCTTCTCATATCCGGTTCCGATAGATGAGGATTATGTGGCTTCTAAGGTCGGGCTTACGGTGCCTCTTTTCCGACAGCTCCTGTATAGGATGTCTTTGGAGCATATAATCAAATATATTCCGAGCGATCACGCTACGGTTCTTTTCCTCCATCACGAAAGGCTCCGTCCGAAGAATGTCAATCTCGATCCGGAGCGATATGATTTGCTTAAGAATGCATCTATGGAGAGGATGCAGAAGATGATCGATTACATAAGTGAGGAGGAGGTCTGCCGCAGCTCCTATCTTCTGGAATATTTCGGCCAGAAGGATAGCGCCGACTGCGGAAACTGTGACATCTGCCGTGCTTCAAGAAACAAAGCTGCCGGTTCTGTGGACGCGGCAGCACGACTTGAGTCTTTCATCAATGATGACAAGGCAGGGAAATATGCACTTGATGACGTCATTATGAGATTCGGTGCGGCAATATCTTCATCTTCAGATGATTACCTCGCGATTCTGCGTCGTCTCATAGATGAGGGGACTGTCCCTCCTCCTGTGTCCCGATGATCATTCGGCATTTTCCATAAACTTTTCCTGCTTTATATAGGCAATGCTTTCTTCTACGTAGCGGTAGCCCCTCGTTCCGGGCTTTCCGAGCTTGAGATATTGTTCGTAGTATTCCAGAGCCTTGTCATATTCCTTCAGGCGCTCGTAGCAATAGCCGATCGATGAAAGGGCTGATATGTTCTTGTTGTTGTATCTATAGCTTAGTTCGTAATATCTGATAGCAGTGCGGAAATCTTCACCTCTGTGGAATGACATGGCCCTGCTTCCGTATATATTGTGCATCATCACAGGGTCAGGTTCAAGCATCCTCAATGCTCTTTCGTATAATCTTTCCGTCTCCTTGCTGTTTCCGTACAATCTCCGGCTTTTTGTGTCAGCGAGCTGATAAACAAGCAATACGTCGGACGAGTCTATCTGATATGCTTTTTCGAACTCTCTTTCGGCTTGGAGGATATTGTCCATCATATAATGATTGAGGCCAAGATAATACCTTACACTATATGTACTGTCTCCCAGACTCAGTTGCTTTTCAAATATTTCCAATGACTGCTTGTATTTCTTCTTCATGTGAAGTGCCAGACCGTGTATCGGGAGTATGGTCATGTTGTCCGGTTCGTGTTCCAGGAATTTTCCGGTCACATCCAGTACTTCATCATATTTCTTTGCAGCAAGCAGGATATCTGCCTTCTTGCTGATGGTTCTGGCGTGAAAAGGCTTGATGTCAAGGAATCTGTTGTAGTATACAAGTGCTGAATCGGCATTGCCGGCGAGCCTGTATGCATCTGCTGTCATAGCAAGGATATCGGGGATAGTATCTTTTGCAGTGACTCTTTTGCATATATCGATGCATTCTTCGTAAGCCTTTTCGCGATACATCAGCTTTGCTTGAGCTATCTGGAAATACAGGTTTTCCGGCTGCATTGTCGAAAGCATGACCCACCATCCGAAGGCTTCTTCGATATTACCGGCTGATGTATGACATTCGGCCAGTTCAGTCAACACCTCCATGTCAGAGGTGTTGTACTGAAGTGCGGTCATCAATGTATCTATAGCCTCGTCCGTCTTGTATAGCTTCCTCAATTCTCGGGCTTTTTCCAAAGACTGTCTGGTCCTGATGCCCAGGCTATCGGATTGAGCCAGTCCAAGGATGCAGTTCAGGATGCAGATTACGGTTATAATCAACTTCATAAGCTATTCAGCAGCTTTTTCGGTACGCCTTGATTTGAAAATGATCGGGAAGGTGTAGGTTACCGCCACAGCCTTTCCTTCGTGCTGTCCGGGAGCCCAGTCCGGTGAAGAACTCACGACTCTGATCGCCTCGTTATCAAGGTCTTCGCATATACCTCTGAGTATCTTCACGTCCTTTACCTTTCCTGTCGGACTTACTGTGAACTGCAGCACGACTCTTCCTTCGTGTCCTGCCTCCTTGCAGGCGGCAGGATACTCGAGATTCTGATTCACCCACAGTGAGAACTGGTTGGCATCGCCTCCGTTGAATGTAGGCTTTACCTCAACCTGCTGGAATGGGACAGTCTCCTTGTCTTCTGCCTGTACGGCGGCATTCTTTGTCGTGTCGATATCCGCGATCTGATCCGGGATAGTGACATTGAGCCTTGAAACAGCTGTGTTCTCTGCCTCGCTGTTCTGAGAGCAGCACCACATAGCTGCGATGAATGCCGGTATGCAGAGGAAATAGACCAGCTTCATCATTCTGTTCGTTTTGTTTTTGTGCATCATAGTGATTCTGTTTTTAAGTTTCGAGTGATTGAAGCCGTTGGCCAGTTGGAAGCGCTTTGCTCCCACAGCTTTCTTCACAAGAAGCAATTGATATTGGGTTGCATCGATGCCTTTGCTGATGGTAAGCTCGTCGGCCTCATATTCGTGAAGCATCTTGAGCTCAGTGCGTGCGATCCATACCAATGGATTGAACCATTGCAGTGTGGTCACTATTGTGTATGCCATAAGGTCGAACGAATGTCCGCACCTGATGTGCATTTTCTCGTGTGTGAGTATCGATGGATTTTCTTCCAGGTCTTTCCTGCTGATGACGATGTGTCTTCCCCAGCTGAATGACGGTATATCCTCCTCGATGACCTTTACCTCGGTTCCTTCTATGTTTTCGGATTTTACCGACCTTATCACACTGCTCATCCTGATATATGATGCAGTTGTGATGATAAGGGATATGACAGCTCCTCCGATCAGTAAAGTGCCTATAATCAGATCCGAACATCCGATTCCAGATGCAGCTTCATTTCCTGCTATTGTGGCAGGGGATATCTCCATATCGGCGTTCAGCACGGATTCGATCATCGATATGGGAGTTATGATGGCAGATTCCGCCGGCAACTGGATTCTGATCAGAGGCAGGACGAGCGCCAGAAATGTTCCTGCGTTGAATATTGTGCGGTTAAGACGGAAGAAGGTAGTCTTCCTCATAGCAAGCAGGTAGAATGACTGGAATACAGAAATGTACAACGTACTCTTTATTATATATAATATAAGCTCTTTCATGACTTGTTTACTTACGCCTGTTTTCAATCTCTGCTATCAATGCCTTGAGCTCATCCAGATCCATCTTCTCCTCCTCTACGAACTGAGAAACTACGCTTGCGTACGAATTGTTGTAGTACTGGGCGACAACGTTTCCGATTGTCATTCCACTGTACTCCTTTTCCGAGATCGCCGGTACATAAAGGAAGGTGTTGGCCACCGGCTTGCGTGTCAGGAATCCCTTATCTTCAAGGAATTTCATCTGTGTCGCTACCGTATTGTAGCTTGGCTTCGGCTCAGGTATATGATTCAATACATCTCTGATGAACATTTCTCCGTGTTCCCAGAAGATTGTCATTATTTCTTCTTCTTTTATTGTGAGTTTCATAGCGCTTGAAATTATTTCCCTCGGCAAATATAGTAATAAAAATCCAAACTCCTAATGAATTTAGGAGAAGTACTATTATTTTTCGGAGTTTTTGTGATTTTAGTATGAGAATCAGTATAAACTGCTGATTACAAGTCCGTCGTATGCAGGTTGAATGCCATCCGGAAGTTCTGCTGCAAGTTTCCTGTACTTCGGAAGCTGATGGGACAAGTGGGTGATCCAGGAATGGCGTGCCCCTACCTTTACGGCTGTTTCCACAGCCTCTTCCAGTGAGAAATGCGAGATATGCTTTCCATATCTTACGCAGTTGATGATGAAGTGGTCAAGCCCTCTGAGCTTTTCAAACTCTTCTTCAGGAATATGGTTCATATCCGTGCAATATGCTATCTTCCCGAAGCGGTAGCCAAGTACAGGGAGCTTATAATGCATTCCGCGTATTGGGAGTATTTCCACACCCTTTATTCTGAACGGTCTGTCATCAATGTTGTGTACGTGCCATTCAGGCGCTCCCGGATATTTCTTTTCTGCAAAGGCATAGGAATATTCCAGCCTCAGGGAATCCTCCACATATTTCTCGCAGTAGATCTCCGAAGCCTTCTTCTCAAGATAGTTGAATGCCCTGATGTCATCAAGGCCTCCCGTATGGTCTTTATGGTTGTGGGTCAGAAGGATGGCATCCAGATGGGATACCTCGGCCCTGAGCATCTGCTGTCTGAAATCCGGACCGGCATCGACAAGTATGGTCACCCCCTCGTGTTCCACCAGAACGCTGGCTCTCAACCTCTTGTCACGAGAGTCCCTGCTGCGGCATACCTCGCATCCGCAGCCTATCATAGGCACACCCTGGGACGTACCTGTTCCCAAAAATGTCAGTCTGGTCATTATAAGATTATATCTGCAACGGTACCTATCATTTCAGGATCATACTTTCTGGATACCCTGATGTAATTGCCTGTATAGCCTTCCATCATTCCTTTGCGGTCAGTACTCTCGAAAAGTACCTTCTCCTTTACACCCTTGTTCGCTTCGATGAATTCCTGATGAAGAATTGCGCACAGATCTTCAAGCATCTGGACTCTCTTGGTCTTCACGCAGTCCTGCACCTGGTCCTTGCGCTCTGCAGCAGGGGTGCCCGCGCGGCGAGAATACGGGAATATATGAATGAAGGCAGGTCGTACCACATCGCGGAGGAATGTGTATGTCTCCATAAAGAGTTCGTCAGTCTCACCCGGGAATCCTACTATCACATCGATTCCGAAGAATACCTTCGGACCGCCTTCCACCTCGGTCTTCTCTCTTATGTATTGTATCTTGCGGGCAAATGCAGCTGTGTCATATCTGCGTCCCATCTCCTTCAGGATGGTGTCGCAACCGGACTGGAGAGGGATGTGATAGTGGGGAAGGAACTTTGTGCCGGATGTGATCCAGTCTATCATTTCCTCTGTCAGAAGATTAGGCTCTATTGATGAGATCCTGTAGCGTTCTATGCCTTCCACTTTGTCAAGCTGCCTTATCAGCTCGAAGAATGTCTCTCCGGTACTTTTGCCGAAGTCGCCTGTATTCACTCCGGTCAGGACGATTTCCTTGATGCCTTCCGCTGCTATCGCCTCGGCCTGAGGAATTATCTCTGATATAGGAATGTTTCGGCTTTCTCCTCTTGCGTATGGGACAGTACAGTAATGGCATTTGTAATCGCATCCATCCTGCACCTTCAGGAAAGAACGTGTCCTTTCGCCGCTCGAGTATGCCGGGAAGAATGTAGGAGCCTTGGTCTCGTCCGCCTTTTCACCACGGACCTCGGCCAGTATTGCAGGGACTATCCTGCTTTTCTCGGTTGCTCCGAATACTCGGGTGACTCCTTCGATCGCTTCTATCTCCGCTTTCTTCAGCTGTGCGTAGCAGCCTGTGACAAAGATAAGAGCTTCCGGGTTCTGTCTGTGGAGCTTTCTTATTATGTTGCGGCTCTTCTTGTCTGAGTGTTCCGTCACCGTACAGGTGTTTACAAGGAATATATCCGCTCCCTTGCTCCAAGGAACGGCCTCGAAACCCTCTTTCAGAAGTTTCCTCTCGTATGTTGAGGTCTCTGCATAGTTCAGCTTGCACCCCAATGTAATGAATCCGATCCGCATAATCATCTATGGTATAAGGTCACACGGGACCACTGTGCAACACCATCCACAGGCGGCCTCTTCTTCGAAACCCTCACGGAGAAAGTCACCAGTTGCGGGTAGCGGTTCTCAATGGCCTTCATAATGCGTCCTGCCACATTCTCCAGCAGCTCTGATGGGATCGACATTTCCTCTGCAACAATTTCATATATCTCTCCATAGTTGAGCGTGTCGTTCAGATTGTCGCTCTCAGCTGCTGCCGAAAGATCCAGCTCTCCCTTGAAATCCACTGTGAATGAATTTCCTCTTACCTTCTCCTGTTCAAGACATCCGTGATATGCCTTGAACTCCATGCCTTCAAGTTCTATTGTTCCGATTCTTTCCATATTATGCTAAAATAAGAAATACGCAGGGTCTTTTACCTATTATGAGGCCTTCCTTCTTCCATTCGCCTGCCTTCCTGGTCTTTATGTATGCATCCGGCATTGTGATGTTCGCTGCCACGCATACTTTTGTCGAGGCGTTGCAGACTGAAATGATATCATTGAACAGTGAGTCGTTCCTGTACGGAGTCTCGATGATGATCTGGGTCTGCTTCAGCTGTCCTGACAGCTTTTCCAATGTCCTCAGCCTGCTTTTTCTCTCTTCAGTCTTTGCGGGAATATAACCGCAGAAAGCAAAGGATTGACCGTTGAGGCCGGAAGCCATAAGAGCCATCATAAGGGACGAAGGTCCTACGGCTGGGACCACCTCTATGCCGTGACGATGTGCCAGTGCGACAAGCTGTGCTCCGGGATCGGCTACAGCCGGAAGTCCGGCTTCTGATATCAGTGCCACGTCATTGCCATCGTCGAACAGACGCAGATAGCCTTCCACTGTGGCCTGGTCTGTGTGCTCGTTCAATTCATAGAACTGCAGTTCTCCGATCCTGCCCTTCAGTCCAGCCTTGGATAGATAGCGCCTGGCTGTCCTTATCTCCTCTACAACGAAGGTTCTGAAGCCTTCAAGAGACTTCAGGACCGGAGCCGGAATCACCTCGGCCGGATCATTGTCTCCCAATGGAGACGGAATCAGATAAAGCTTACCTTTATTTTCTGCCATTTTTCTTTATTTCGGTGTTATCGTCGTTATTTTCAGTGATGCTGAACTCAACCTTTTCTCCAGACAGAAGCTCCTGCTGCTCGGCGAGTTTGTCTTCCTGCCTTTTCTTCTTGCCGGCAAACATATTTATGAGGAACTGTCTGAAGCTGTTGAACTCTGTCTGGTATGTCAGTCCGACTCCGTTTCTCTGCGAGTTGTCCAGATAGTTGGAGTACTGGTCTGCCGAGTGAGAGAATAGATTCAAGCGGAAGGCGCCTGCCCTGTTGAGCTTGATCTCGATGTCAAGGTCTCCCACCACATCACTCTGTGCTCCACCTTCATACTGCTTGTTGCCTATGTTGCCGTTTACCACGACTCTGTTGTTGAAGAGCTGTGTCGATATGGCAACGTCAAATATGTCGGTTCCCTGATCGGTAGGCTGGTACTTCAGTCCGAGGTCCAGAGGAATGTCAAGCTTATGGAGTATGTTGCTCAGCTGATTTGCCATAGCTTCCGACACGTTCGAATAGAGCATTGAGGAGTTGTTCACAATGCCGGATTGCTCGTCCGGAAGGAAGCTGTTGGACAGAAGGAGTGACAGGAACTGTTTCTGCACCTTGTCTTCGGTACTGAGGGCACTTTCCACCCTCGATTTGATCATCGGATTCAGATCCGGAACGTCTATGAAGAATTCAAGACGAGGATTGCTGAGCTTTTCGGTGATCTTTATACCGCATTCCACATTTCTGCGGTTGGCAACCGATGTTTCATCCGAAAGCAATGATGAGAGCGATGCCTTTGTCTTGTATATTGCATCAATGTTCAGCGTACTCTGCATAATGTCACCGCTGAAATTGATCGAGCTTCCGTTCTGAATGTCGAAAGTCTTGTTCACCAGTCCGAGGGCTGAGAAATTATACTGGCCTCCGGTAAGGGTATAGTCTCCGTTTATATTGAACAGATCCTCTCTGATATCTAGTTCGATAAGGCCGCTGCCCTGACCGCTGAGTACGTTTCCGCTGGCCTTGTCCACCTCCACGAATGCAGTCACATTCGGCGACGCATCAACTCTGAGCTTCACGGCCAGATCTCCCTTCTTCTGTTCTTCATCATCCATCCTCGCCATCATCACCTCGTACGGATCAATATATTTTTCCTTAACCGGCTCCTTGAATTTAAGGAGATTGGCCGAGCGTCCTGATGTGGCTGATCCGCTCATAGGTATGTGCAGCTGTCCTGATTTTGCAGTAACGGCGTCGATGTTAAGTACGAGAGAGTGGACAGGACCTGTTATGGATACATTTCCAGTACCGAATATATTGCCGTAGAAGTCTTCGTTCATCTTCTCCGCCAGGTCTATGCCTTCGATCTCCCTGACCTTGATCCTTGTGTCAAATCTGATGTCCCTGAAATCCTCCCAATTGATGCTGCCGCTGACTGTGCCGGTGCCGTTGTATCTGTCGCGGATGCTGATGTCGTCGAAATACACACCGCTGTTGTTGATGTGGAACGGGCCGGATGCATGATAAGGCACATTGGTGAATGCTATCTTGAGGGTGGCGTCGTCAAGCCTTGTGTCCCTGCTGGCAGTCTCGATCATACTGAGAGGGCCTTCGGCCGCAATGTGTCCGGAAATATATCCTTTCATCTCGCTGAATACATCGGTGAGGAAAGGCTCCGCGTATGTTATGCTCAGGCTGTCAAGATCAATGTCTGCATCAAGCATCCTTGTCTTCGGAGTCAGCTTGGCGAAGGCGCTTATGTTGTTCTTGCCGTTGTGCTGGTTGCTTATGCCGATCTCGAATCTCTCGAACTCGTCATTCCAGGAGCTGCCCAATGTCACAGTACCCAAAGGTTCACCTGCAATGGCTGTGGAGTCGCACAGGATGTCTGCCAGAAGTCCTTTCGAATCCATCGGAGATGTAAGGCTTACGCTTCCGGTAGCTATTCCGTGCAAGTCAAGCTGGGTACCTATGATAGGGGAGAGTGCCGACAGATCGAATCTGTCAAGTCCGAAAGTAAGCGTGTCCTTTTCTGCCTGTGAGGTCCTTCCGTATGCATATATCCTTTCGTCTCCGCTGACCGCCTCGAGCGAGTCGATGACGATGTCCTTGCCGATGAGCTTGAAAGAAGATGGCTGGATCTGCCAGTCTTTCGCATTGAAGCAAAGGGTGGACGGGAGCAGGGATATACCTACATTAAGTTCATCGTCCTCTCGTGAAAGCTCTCCATTTATGACAAGTTCACCGCGGTTCTCGATGTCGCTGTGATTGTCGTATGAATAGCTCAGACCTATGTGATTGTCGTCTGCAATGAACTTGAGGTTATTGTTGCTGATGATGAAGCCTCCAAGCTCAGCCTGTCCTGATGTTATCTCGCCCTTGAAACTTCCGTCAAGATTGTCTATGGAAGCCTTGATGTTCTGGAAGTTGTTGGCTCTCATCGCTATGCGCTGGGAGTTGAGGGTGGTTGTGAGATTTCCTTGACCGTCGATGTCCAGATGGACTGCCGTACCTGTGTGGATATATGCTCCAGGCATTATGAACGCCATCAACTTTCCTGTGTCGTGTGTCAGGAAATCTATGGTGTACCTGTTGCCGGTTCCGGTAGTATCATTGTCCTTGAACAAGGCCGGAAGCTCTTTTCTCGCGGTGAACGAGATCAGATCCTTCGCAAATCTGGTGACTGGAGCTGTGCCGACGAAGCTTGCGTCTGCAAATTGTGATCGGAACTTCATCCTGTACCTCTCGTCGCTGCTGAACGACTTGAGGTTGATGTCGCCGATGTTCATTGTGCTGTCGCTGTTTGATACGATGAGATCAGCTATGTCGATGTCTCCCTGAAGATAGCCCTTGCTTACCTTCCTGAAGTTGGCGTTTGTCCTGAATCTGAGTTTAGATCTTCCTCTCTTGTCTATGTTGATGGCATGGAGGTTGGCATCCTGTACGTTGGCGTAGAACTGGTAGCGCGCGTTGTTGGTCTTGGATGACAGAGCGAATCCACCCTGGAATATAGCGTTGAGGTTCGGGTCGCTCGCGATGATGCTTCCGTTGAACATGTTTCCGGAAAATGATCCGGCTGCCTTGAGATTGCTGTAGTCATATCCGTTGAAATGAAGCCTGTCAACGGATACGGAATCGATACTTATTGACGCCGGGCTGTCCAGAACCGCTTTCAGGCTTGTCTTCATGCTCACAGGCCCCAATACACTGCTGCCCATAACCATTCCGAGGTTGAAGTCGTATGTCGAGGCTGTTCCTGCGATGCGTACAGGAATTTCTGGCGAGATGACGTTCTTGAGGTTGATGTCGGCTCTGGCTCTTCCGATCAGTGAATTGATATCAGCCTTTATGGTCAGGTCGTCGAGCTTGCCGCTTGCGGAAGCCTCGGTCATAAATATTATACCCTTGGCAAACCTGCTCAAGTCAAGTTTACCTTCACGCATCCATTCGCTCAGGAAGAGTCCGAGTCCCTCAGTCGTGAAATTGAATCCCTTCAGCTTGGCGTCGATCTTCGTATCGGCAATTTCAGGGATTCCGGTGATCTTTCCGTTTACAGTGCCGGAAAATCCTCCCGAGGATGTGGCTATGTGTATGTCCTTAAGGTTGAAACCATCTATATATCCGGAAACATCTCCTGATACAAGGGCCTTGATGTGATTCTCGGCAAGCTGCGGAGCGAAATAGCTCAATGTCTTGAAGTCAATACGGCTCTCATCTATGGAACCGTCTATCTTTACCTTGTGGATGAAGTCGGAGAATGCCTTGACATTGTCATAGCTCATTATGTAGATAGGCATCCTGATGTCGGACCAAGGATCCTTGAGCCTGAGGTTTTCGACTATGGTCTTGCCTCGTCCCACCTTTGCGCTGCCGCTGATTGATTCCGCACGATATCCGCTCTTTTCCTGGAAAGAAACGTGCTCGGCAAAGCCTGACATTACGCTTGCCTTGAACTGAAGATCCCTTGCGATGATGTTTATATCCTTTACATCCAGGTCATCCCAGTTTATGCCTCCGTGGAACGGGACCTTGTCGGTCTTGTAATTCTTCATCGCGAATCCCATATCCTTGATCTCGACATCCTTGATATGGAAGACCTCCTTTTCGCTGCGTTTTGGTACCTCCGGCTTCTTCAGTCCGAATATCCTTGAGAGATTGTCGCTTGAAGTATCTCCGTTTCCTGTGTCCTCCTTGTCTTCCAATACGAGATTCATCTGCGCATTTTCCACGATGGCCTTGCTGAGGTGGATTGCCTGATGCTTGGTCAGACTTTCCCAGGAAAATCGTGCTGTTATGAATTCGGCGCGGAAGAATGTGTCGATCTTTTCCTTTGACGGGTCCAGAGCGTCTGATGCAGGATTTCTGTCTATTATGAGAACGTTCTTTATGAACAAGGTCCTGAACGGCAGGAAATGTATCTTTCCGATACTGATCTCTCCATCAAGTTTATCGTCCAGCCCGTCGACAACCTTGCTGATGACAAATGTCTGGACCTGCGGCAGCTGAATGACGAGCGCCGTAGCTGACATTACTGTCACGATTGCCACAAGAATGAGCCAGAATATTTTCAGAGCCTTTTTGATAATTCTCACTATTTAATGATCCAACTTGCAAATTTAATAAAAATATCGGATAAAATCCGTATTTTTGCCCTTCGTAAGATAGCATATCGTGTGCCTGACTCCGATCGTCTGACTGGAGCCGGCGCATTAACATTGTTGTAAAAATCAAACAGCTTCCAATTATATGGCAGACATCATATTAGGAATAGAGTCGTCTTGCGACGATACATCGGCGGCAGTGATCAAGGATGGGTATCTACTTTCCAACGTCCTGGCGAGTCAGGAGGTGCACAAGGCATACGGCGGAGTGATTCCGGAGCTTGCGTCAAGGGCTCATCAGGTCAATATCGTACCGGTGGTAAGCGAGGCCATTTCAAGAGCAGGCATCAAGCCTGAAGACATTACGGCAATCGCCTTCACGAGAGGACCGGGTCTTTTAGGCTCGCTTCTGGTGGGTACCTCATTCGCAAAAGGACTTTCCCTTTCGCTTGGCAAACCTCTCGTGGAAGTCAATCATCTTCAGGGACATATACTTGCCAACTTCATACGTCAGTACGATTCTGAGAACAGACAACCGGAATTCCCTTATCTCTGTCTTCTCGTGTCAGGAGGTAATTCGCAGATCGTGCGTGTCAACAGTCCGCTCGATTATGAGATTCTTGGACAGACGATAGACGATGCCGTGGGAGAAGCCTTTGACAAATGTTCAAAGATGATGGGGCTGGGCTATCCGGGCGGTCCGATAGTCGACAGACTTGCAAAGGAGGGCGATCCGTTGAAGTTCAAGTTCTCAAAGCCTCATATCCCGGGCTTTGATTATAGTTTCAGCGGAATCAAGACATCCCTTCTTTATTTTGTCCGTGACAGGATGGCTGAGGATCCGGAGTTTATGGAAAAGAATAAGGCTGATATTTGTGCCAGCTTCCAGAAGGCTCTCATCGATATCCTGATGGATAAGCTCATAAAGGCTGCCAAGCATACCGGCATAAAGCAGATAACCATAGGAGGAGGCGTTTCCGCAAACAGCGGCCTCAGGGCAAGGATAGAGGAAGAGGGACGCAAGAGGGGGTGGACTACCTTCCTGCCTGAATTCAAGTTCACTACGGACAATGCGGCAATGATTGCGATTGCCGGCTGGTTCCATTACCAGAACGGAGAGAAATCATCGCTTGATGTTGCTCCAGTAAGCCGTCTGGCCGAATTTTAAACGATAGATTATGAAGGAGATAGAAGTAACCGCCAAATTGGGAAAGGAACTGTCTGCAGATGAGATACAGACAGCGGCCGTGAAGGCATTGGGAGTGTCGCCGAAGATGAAAGGTCAGATCCGTTACAGGATTATGCGCCGTTCTGTCGATGCCCGTAACGATATCCTGTACAGATACAGGGTCGAGGTCTATAAGCCTGATGAGACAATGTCCGAATATGTTCTGGAGGAATACAAGGATGTTGCTGCAGCTGAGCCTGTTGTCATCATAGGAGCCGGTCCTGCCGGTATGTTTGCCGCTCTGCGCCTGCTGATGCGTGGCATGAAGCCTGTCATCCTTGAACGTGGCAAGGATGTGCATCAGAGGAAGTTCGATATGGCAAAGCTTTCGCGCGAGGGAATCGTCAATCCTGATTCGAACTATTGCTTCGGTGAAGGAGGAGCTGGAACATTTTCAGACGGAAAGCTATATACCCGTTCTTCGAAGAGGGGAGACATAAGAGAAGTGCTTCATCAGCTTGTCAGGTTCGGAGCCGACCCTTCGATACTTATTGACGCACATCCTCATATCGGCAGCGACAAGCTTCCGCTTGTGGTAGAGAATATCCGCAAATGCATTGTCGAGCATGGAGGAGAATACCATTTCGACTCGCGTGTTACCGATATCGAGAAGAAGGGTGACGGCAGCTTCAATGTCACTGTAGCGGACGGTACTATATACTCGTCGAATAAGGTTATCCTTGCCACAGGGCATTCTGCACGCGATATATACGAGATGTTCGACAGAAAGGGCTGGGAAATCCAGGCAAAGGGATTTGCACTCGGAGTACGTGTCGAGCACCCTCAGTCACTTATAAACAAGATCCAGTACCACGGCAAGTATCAGCCGTATATGCCGACTGCGGAATATTCATTCGTGACTCAGGTCCTTGACAGGGGAGTGTTCTCTTTCTGTATGTGTCCTGGCGGAATCCTTGTTCCTGCAGCAACTGCGGAGGGCGAGCTTGTCCTGAATGGCATGTCCAACTCTCAGCGTAATTCCAAATGGGCCAATTCTGGCGTGGTGGTCCAGATAGAGCCGGAAGATTTCCCGGAATATGCTCAGTACGGGCCTCTTGCCCTTCTCCAGTTTCAGAAGGATGTGGAAAGGAAGATGTTCGAATATACCGGATCTCTCAAGGCGCCGGCTCAGCGTATGATGGACTTCTGCCGCCGCATACCGTCAAACGGACTTCCGCAGACATCGTATCATCCGGGAGCCGTCAATGCTCCTCTGCACGAACTTCTTCCGGAACACGTTTCTCTCAGGCTTAAATATGCGTTCCCGGAGATAGGAAACAAGAAGATGCACGGATATTATACCAATGATGCCCTCTTGCTTGGAGTCGAGTCCAGGACGTCATCTCCAGTGCGTATCCCGCGTGATCCTGAATCATTCGAGCACACTCATGTAGCCGGCCTGTATCCTTGCGGAGAAGGTGCCGGATATGCTGGAGGAATCGTATCATCTGCCCTTGACGGAATAAATTGCGCCGCGAGGGTATAATAATCTGAATATGAGAAGGTTGTTTGTTGCTGTTCTGTTGATTTTTGCTGTCCTTGGGCTTAAGGCTCAGGACAAGACTCTGAGAGTTGACTATATATTCTCCGGTACTGACAAGACTCAGGAAATCGCATTGGACGAGATGTCCTTCTTTGATGGATGGGCAGGAAGGAGATGCAATGCTGACACCGTGGCTGTACGTGGAAACGGACAGATAATCTTGTCTGATCAGGCTACGGGCAAGGTGATTTTCAGACAGAGCTTTTCGACTCTTTTCCAGGAATGGCAGACAACTGAAGAGGCTACACGTGTACGTAAGGCTTTTGAAAATGTATTCCTGCTTCCCATGCCTTCCGCACCGGCTTCGATACAGATAGAACTGTATGATTTCCGTGGAGGCGTATCTGCGTCTTTCACTCATAAGGTGGATCCGTCCGATATATTGATAAGAAAAATCAACCCTGTCGCACCGCCTCACAAATATCTGCTCAAAAGCGGAGAACCGTCTGAGAAGATAGATGTAGCGGTAGTAGCAGAGGGCTATACTTCCGAAGAGTCGGAACTCTTTTATGCCGATGCCCGGAAGGCTGTGGATGCCATACTTGCCCATCAGCCTTTTGACAGATATTCGGACAGATTCAATTTCGTGGCTGTAGCCCTCCCTTCGGAGGATAGCGGAGTCAGCGTGCCTGGTGAGGGAGAATGGAAGAAGACAGCCTTGGGAGCGCATTTCAATACCTTCTATATGGACAGGTATCTTACAACTCTCCGTCTGAGACAGATGCACGATGCCCTTTGCGGAATCCCATATGAGCATATTGTAATTCTGGCCAATACAGATACTTACGGCGGTGGCGGAATATTCAATTCATATACATTGACCACTGCACATCATTCTTCATTCGAGCCCGTAGTGGTGCACGAATTCGGCCACAGCTTTGCAGGACTTGCGGATGAATATTATTACGATGACCAGTTCGTGGAATATTATTATCCTGACTGCGAGCCTTGGGAGCAGAATATCAGCACTCTTTACGACTTCTCTTCAAAGTGGGAAGATATGCTGCCTCGTTTCGTGTCCGTGCCTACTCAAGTGTCAGATATGGACGTATGGAAGCAGATTAAGGAAGGCAAGTCTCCTGAATCCATCATAGGTGTATATGAAGGAGCCGGTTATCAGTCAAAGGGAGTTTACCGACCATATCCTGACTGCAGGATGAAAACAAATGCGGCCGATGGATTCTGTCCTGTATGCCAGAGAGCCATCGCCCGCATAATTGAATTCTATTCTGAATAATTTCTTATCGTCTCAGATCTGACCGCGAAGAAATTGCCTTCGTCCGGAGTGGATATCCTGTATTCCGGATGGTTGCTCCATTGTGCCGGCTGATCCTTTGTGCCTTTGTTTATTCCGGTGTCGCTGCTTGAGTGGAAGCTGGCCTGATACATAAGGTCGCTGACGATGGCTGTGCTGATCTCCGGTTCGAACAGATATGCTTCCGGCATAACGAGTTCCATAAGAGCCGTCCTGTATATTTCCTTGAATTCAGGATACTGGAGCAGTCTGACTATCAGAGGATTGTTCTGTGAGCCCCAGTCATACGGGTTCTGACGTCCAGGGTCTTCCATTATATTCCTTCGGCAGTTGCCAAGCGACATTTCATAATCAAAAGGTATGAAATAGACTTTGTAGCTGTCCTTAGAAGTGGAGTTGAAATAAAGGTAGAAGTTGTTGCCTCTGGTCCAATAATCATCCCACATTCCCACTGCTACATTGACTGCGTATGTCTTGAGGAACAGCTCTACGTCTAATACCTCCCTTATCCATTCGAGGAAGGCATTATGATTCAGACTTCTTATGTTTCTCAGGAAGTCGTTCAACTGGGCGGCAGCGGCATTCTGGGACTTCTTGCCTGTGAGCAGAGTATATGTGAAGTCTTCCCCGTTTCCATTATCGACTCCTATCACATCTGCTCCCGTTGATGGTATGAGCGATGCTCCCTTCCTGCATTTCCAGAGAAAGCCTTCTGTATTCTCAAACAATTTCGCACGATCATTCAGGTAGCTCTGCTCTATAGGTTCAATCATTTGATACAGACCGATATAGGCTGGTTTGTCGTCCCCATTGATGCTTATGTTGAGACGGCAATATATGTTTCTGCCTATTGTGGAGATGCCGAAACGTTCGAAAAGATCGTAACAGTATCTTTCCCTCGCGTATGAAGGGTCGTTGATGCAGGATTTAAGGTAAACCGACTTGACCTCTCTCAATGAAGTCTTGTCTGAATATCTGCTGAAGTCAAGCTCATAGTTGCTCAGATTCCATCTGGTGCCTGTCTTGCTGTGTGCAGAACCGGCTGTTCCTTCCGGCCTCATTGCATCGCCATTGTCATATAGCCTGATGCCGACCTTGGTTACCGTATCCCTTACTCCTCCCTTGTCGAATATTACATTACATTTGAAGAATGCTGTGACGTCAGGGTTCTTGTCGTATGCGGAAAGAAGACTGTTCCATTCCTTTTCCGTGAACGAGATGTGGAATTCCGGCACTGTTCCTTCGTCCCAGACGTATGACTTTCCATATTCACCTTCAGGCCATTGCGGTGTCTGTGAAGGCTGCTGTGGAGTCTGCGTCGGGTTGTCCGGAGGTGGTACAGGATCCGGCTCTATCTTGCCGCATCCGGCTGCGGTAAGGCATAGGACTAAAAGTATTTCTGCTATACGTGACTTCATTTTCCCTTCTCTGTCAGATTATTTGATAGACAGAATCATCACTCCGGTCTTTGACGGTTCGAGTGTGAGCCTCATGGTTGAGGTGTTATAATCCGAAACGCTCCAAGAGCCGTTGATTACAGGACAGTCAAAAGTGATCACCTGACCTTTTGCCGAGTAGCTGAAGTCGTATTCATCCTTTTTTCCCGCTCCGCTTCTCTTCTGGAACAACTTGCCGTTCGAAGCTGTATCGAATCTCAGAGTGATTGTAGATGAACTCTTGAGCTTGTCTGCGTCATATAATTTCAATTCTCCTTCCCACTTGGTCTGAGGCAGAATTGATGCGTCAAACTTGATTTCTTCTTTCTGGTTGCAGGCAACGAGTGCCATCACTGCAAAAATGATTGTCAGTATTCGTTTCATTATATTTTTATTTTTTAATTCATCTGTATGACGTATAAATTCAATAAAAGTACTATTGCAAAGATCACATTTAGGTCATTTTCGTAGTCCTTGACAGTCTTTGGAACCTAAGCCGATGCTGCGGGGAGCGTGTTAAAAATGATAAATTTTTTGCACGTCAAGAAAAAATGACTACCTTTGCATTCGGGAAAGTCATACACGACCAGCTCCCTCTGAATTCCCCCAGGGCTTGACCGCAGCAAGGGTAGGAGGTCGTAGCGGTGCGATGTATCAAGCTTTCCCTTTTTTCGTATATATAAGGATCAGATATTGTCAAATATAAACGGAAGCAGATCGTCCACCTTTTCAAATTTCCAGATCTTGTCAGCACCGACCAGAATGATTTCGAGATTCCTTTTTCCCTTGAACTGATATTGTGCCATTACCTGCCTGCAGGCTCCGCAAGGACTGACCGGATTTGTACAGAGATTCCCTTTATGACTTGCGGCAATTGCCAAAGCAGTCATTGAGGCTTCCGGATAAGCGGCTGATGCATAGAACATTGCGGTCCTTTCTGCACAGATTCCCGATGGGTATGCGGCATTCTCCTGATTCGAACCTCTTACAATTTCTCCATTATCCAGACGTACGGCTGCTCCCACATTGAATCCTGAATATGGGGCGTATGATGTCTTTGTCGCATCGATAGCGGCCTGGACAAGTTCCCTGTCCCTCTGATCAAGCTGATCGAGTGATTCATATTCATTAAAGGCAATTCTTATTTCTTTGCTTGTCATAAAAACACATTTAAGTTATCTTTGCGGATTCTACAAATATAATACTTTTTTTGAAAACGGCTCATATTATGGCAGATAAGGGACATATTAAGGTGTGTATCGGACTATCCGGAGGTGTGGATTCGAGTGTTGCAGCCCTTTTGCTCAAGCAGCAGGGTTATGATGTGTTTGCATTGTTTATGCAGAACTGGCACGATGCCTCCACAACCTTGCATGGTGACTGTGAATGGGAAGAGGATCGTTTTGTTGCGGAGCTTGTAGCACGCAAGATAGGCATCCCGTTCTATTTTGTAGATCTGAGCGAGGAATATCGCCAGCGTGTGGTAGATTATATGTTCGATGAATATGAGAAGGGAAGGACTCCCAATCCGGATGTGCTCTGTAACAGAGAGATAAAGTTCGATGCCTTCCTGAAATGTGCAAAGCGACTCGGAGCTGACTATGTGGCTACCGGACATTACTGCCGCAAGGAGACTGTAGATGGTCCTGACGGTCCCGTGCATAGGATTCTTGCAGGAGCCGATCCCAACAAGGATCAGAGTTATTTCCTCTGTCAGCTGACTCAGGAACAGCTGTCTCAGGCTATGTTCCCTATAGGCGACATCATCAAGCCAGAGGTGCGCCGTATTGCCAGAGAGGCTGACCTTCCTTCTGCAGATAAGAAGGATTCACAGGGAATATGCTTTGTCGGAAAGGTTGACCTACCTACCTTCCTTCAGCAGAAGCTCAAGCCTTGTGAGGGAGATGTTGTAGAAGTATATGATGAGTATTATGCTGATAATGAGCAGTATGCATTTTTGAAATCTACTCTGGATTCTCTTCTTGCAAATGGTGGAGAGGCAAAGATGATCACTGATTATGTGTCGGAAGACAAGGCTGTCGCACCATATGTGTCCGGATGTCCTTATGATGCGGACAAGATTGCCGCTCTTTCCGATGATGATTTCCTCAGACTCTCACAACCTGTGACATACGATATCAGGTTTGAGACAGAGACATACCGCAGCGGCCGAAAGCACATAAAAAAGACAAGATACAAGGAGAATCCTTACGGCAAGATTGCAGGACGTCACGACGGAGCTCAGTTCTATACAATCGGGCAGAGAAAAGGACTTAACATAGGCGGTCACAAGGACTCCATATTCGTGATCGATACAGATGTGCCAGCCAATATAATCTATGTGGGGGAGGGTCATACGCACAAGGGTCTTTCGCGCAGCTGCCTCCGAGTGGATCCTGCAGATATACACTGGATCCGTCCTGACCTTAAGATGTCTGAGGGGGAAATACGACGTTATCGCGTACGTATACGCTATCGCCAGCCGCTTCAGGATGCCACTCTTGCAATGCGTACGAATGGTCTGTATATACTTTTCGATGCACCGCAGCGCGGTATTACGCCAGGTCAGTTTGCCGCCTGGTACGATGGCGATGAAATGTTGGGATCCGGAGTTATTTAGCAGATTCTGATTTTGCAGCTGATTGGCCTGCCATATAGCCGGTAGAGAAGGCGGTCTGGAGATTATATCCTCCCGTGTCCGCATCAAGATCAAGGATTTCACCGGCGAAATACAGACCTGGTACAAGCTTGGATTCCAATGTCTTGGCAGTTATTTCGTCAAGGCTTACGCCGCCTGCGGTGATCACGCATCTTTCATAGCCTACGAATCCGGCTATGTCGAATTTCCAGCTTTTCAGAGCCTTAGGGAGAGTCTTGTGGTCGAGTCCCGGGTTGAGTCTCGTGAATGCCGGGATGAGGGACATAGGCAGAACCTTTGTCAGAAGGATTCTGAATCTGTCCTTATAAAGTTTGTTGGTGTTTTTCTTGTCCTTTGATATTTCATTCCACAGACAATTGATCCTTACGGTAAGGTCTTCGTCATCGACAGCAGGCTTGAGGTCGATGACGACTGAAGCCTTCGAACCGTTGGTGATGGCATTTACGCATCTGCGGCTTACCTTGAATCCTATTGGACCCTCGATTCCTCCGTCGGTAAAGTCCAGGTCGCCGAATTCCTCCTGTGCCGTATTGCCGTCGACTATCAGGCTGAGGCTGACATTCTTCAATTGATTCCCGCAGAGGCTTTCGCCTACTTCAGTCAGAAGAGTGTTGCGGCTGATATGTCCCTTCATATCCCCTGCAGGAGCATCCTCCTTGTAGCCTCGTGGGACAATTGCCGTAAGGGAGGGGAAGAGAGGCTTTACTGTATGACCGAAGCCGTCGGCCCAGCCGTAGCCGTCTCCAGACGATCCTGTCTTAGGATATGAGAGGCCGCCAGTGCAGATGATGAGTTTTCTGCATATATATGAACTGCCGTCCTTGCAGGATATTTGGAATCCATTGTTCTCTTCTTCATTTTTGCAGATGCCGCATTTCGCAACCTCTTTGCCGCAATGTATTTCGGCACCGACCTTCTCTGCTGCGCGGACCAGAGCATCCACAATGTCAGATGCAAGATGTGAGGAAGGGAAGGCACGGTCACCGCGCTCCACGACAGTCTCAGTGCCGTTCTGCTCGAGAAATCCGATCATACCTTCGGAAGTGAGATTGTAGAATGAATGTTTCAGGAAATTCGGCTTAGGGTGAATATGGCCACTGAATTCGTTCCACGGCTTTACATTCGTGAAGTTGCATCGTCCCTTTCCGGTGATCATTATCTTTCTGCCAGGTCGGGGCATCTTTTCAAGCACCACCACCTTGCCCTTTCTGCATTCGTCGGCATACCTTCCTGCCGCTCCGGCAGCAGCCATAAGTCCTGCCGCTCCTCCACCTATTATTATAATGTCAGCCGAAATCGTACCCATATTCAAACCGTTTGATCAAGCAGATGCAAAGTTATGAAAAATCTCAGTTATTCTTCAAGCAGCATTGTCTTGATCTCTTCTCTGAATCTTTCCTTACCCCTTGCTCCTACCGTCATTACAGGCTCTTCACCATTGACAGGTATATATAGGACTGCAGGAATCGAACTGACATTGAAAGCCTGAGCAAGTTCTCTTTCCTTGTCGATGTCAACCTTATAAATGATGATCTTGTCTGAATATTCCACCGCAAGCTCTTCAAGAATAGGAGCGATTCTCTGGCAAGGGCCGCACCAGCTTGCCGTGAAGTCAACAATGACAGGCTTGTCACCAAGAAAGACAAGTTCTTCGGAGTTCATATCGAATACCTTTTCGCTGAAACTCTCGGCGTTGAGTTCCTTTACTGCCTTCTGAGCATTATTCTTCTTATCGTTCTGCGCTCCTGCATTTCCGCAGGCCGCAAGCAGCATTATAGCTGTTACCGTCAATGCCGCTGTCTTGAAAAATGTCTTCATATAACTATCGTCTGGGATTGATCCTGATTCCAAATCAAATGCCAATGTCTCAGAAAATCAGTTTGATGTCGAATGATTCATTTTCGCAGTAAGTCGCTTTCAGACATACTTCTCCTTCTTCCCTTGATGCAAGATGCGATACCGGGGTCATCTCTACGGCAACGAAATCTCCAATCCTCAATGTAATCAGCTGTGATGCCTTGCATACTGCATCTTCTATGATTTCCTTCAATGACAGGTATGCAGGAGATGCGTTTCTTGCGAATGCAAGCTTCGGGAATCCGTATATTGTCCCTCCATTCCTTTGCACTTCAAACACATTCTCCTGATTGTCAAGTACTACTGTGTTGTACAGCGGGGCCGGAAGGATGGATGTGTGATCGGCGCAGGATGTGAAGGCCGTCTCGGATGAATTGCCTGTATGGCAGTAAAGGAGCGCACCGAAATTGAAGGCATCATAATATCTTGATGCAAACTTTCCGCCGATGCATTTGCCTGCCTTGCATATCCTTACGAAAATGATAGGAGCCCAATGCAGCTCCTTAACGCAATCGGGAGAGTAGAAGTCTTTGTTCTCCCTCTCCCAAGTCGTATCTGGACGGCAGTAACAGAGGTCGCTGCCGTATGGTTTTACTATAATGTTCATATCAGTCTTCTTCCTGTGCAAAAAGGCTTCCGAGCTCTTCAAAAGGAGTGTAACCCTTTGTGCGTGGGACAAATGTTGTGCTCTTCTTTTTCTCTGCAGCAGACTTCTTTTCAGCATCGAACTGAGCCTTGAGCATAGCAAACTGTCTCTTAGTGTCCAGAGTGAAGTCTCCGTTGTCTATCCACGCAAAGTATGACGGCTCGCTGAAATACACTTCGCGTGCAGTTTTGCCCTTGTGCTTTCCGAAGCTGATCACAGGTTCGTCCTTGTCGTTGAGGATAAGTCTTCCTGCATAGTCCACAGTCCTCTGCTTGGTAGAGAATTTAGCAAGCTTGTCGATATTGTTCTCAATCCTCGGGTCACCTGCATATCTGTCGAGCTGTCCTTTCAGCACCTCGTAAGTAGCGAGGGTGTCGGCTTCCGCCGCGTGTGCGTTCTCCAGTTCCATTCCACAATAGAACTGGTACGCCGCCTTCAGCGTGCGAGGCTCCATCGCGTGGAAGATGTTCTGCACATCGACCATCTTCATCGAGTGGAGATCCACAGCCGGCTGCTTGTCGGTGTATCTTCTAACGCGCTCGATTTCTTCGGCAAGCATAGGCAGGTCGAACTTCGCGGAATTGAAGCCGGCGAGGTCACAGCCGCTGAGCCATTCAGCTACCTCATCAGCGATCTGATAGAAGGTCGGCTTTCCGGCGAGGTCTTCTGCGGAAATTCCGTGCACTGCCTGGGCAGACGGGTTTATCGGCCTCTGACACTGCTTTTCATAATCCCAAGGCCTTACGCGCCAGGTATTGACCCATCGCTCGCCTCCGGGGAGAATCTTGACAAAGCAGAGCTCAATGATCGAGTCTGACGCGATATTGAGCCCTGTGCTTTCTATGTCAAAAAACAGTAATGGTCTTTCGAGATTCAGTTCCATACCTAGCTGATCATAATCGGCATAATGATACCGCATATCTTCTCGCTCTCTTCCTCCTCTTCTGCAGGAACGACAAGAGCTGCGCGCTTGCTGTCAAGGAATTTCATAACGAGCTCACCGCAGTTCATATTCGAGAGAATTTCGATGATGAAAGGTGACTTGAAGCCGATTGTGAGATCCTCGCCGTCATACTGACACTGCATTGTTTCGTGAGCAGCGATTGAGAATCCGAGGTCCTGTGCGGAAATCATAAGGCTGCTGTTCTTGAGGTCGAACTTGATGTGGTTCGATGCCTTGTTCGAGCAGACAGAGACGCGGCGTACGGTATTGAGGAGCTGTGCCCTGTTGATCCTCAGTATGTTTGAGTTGTTCTGAGGGATCACGTCGCGGTATTTAGGATATTTTCCTACAACGAGACGGCAGATTACCATTGTGTTGCCGAATTTGAATACCGCATTCTTGGAATCAAATGAAATCTCCACAGTCTCAGCATCCTTGCCGATGATTGCCTTGAGAATGGCTGCCGGCTTCTTGTGAAGGATGAATGATGCCTTCTCCGATGCGTTCACATCCTTTGTTGTGTAGCAGATCAGTTTATGTGAATCCGATGCTACGAGGGTTGTGGAAGAAAGGTCTATGTCGAAGAAGATACCGTTCATTGCAGGACGGATCTCGTCGTCAGCAGTAGCGTAGATTGTGCTTGCGATTCCGTCAACGAGGCTCTGTGCAGGGAACTGGAGGGTCACGGCAGTATCATCAGTACCTGTGATCTCAGGGTAGTCCTCTGCAGGGAAGTATGGCAGTGTTGACTCACCGCTTGCCCAGCTGCAGACGAATGAACTGTCGCTGGATGTGCTGATTGTCAGCGGCTGGTCAGGGAGCTCCTTGAGAAGATCCATCACGTGCTTTGCAGGAACGGCGATCCTTCCCTCCTCAGCAGTGCTTTCCACTTCTATCTGGGTCTTGAGAGTGAGCTCCGAGTCTGAAGCGGTTATTTCCAGTGTGTTGCCCTTAAGGTCAAAAAGGAAATTCTCAAGAATTGGGAGCGCTGACTTTGCAGGAATAGCCTTTGCGACAGCCATTACTCCTTTGAGCAGCTCTGAACTAGAAATGATAAGTTTCATAATTTATAGTGTTAATATTATTTACTGTTTTATCTATGCTCATTACGGCATATTAAGTGAACAAATATATGAATTTTTTTTCGAGCGATTGGCATATTTTTTGATTTTTTCGACTCGGATGTGACAAATGCTGCAGGAATGTCAGCAAAAAACGGGCACAACTCTTAATTTGATTGTAAATATTTAATTGGATAACTATGAAAAGAGGAATTTTTATCGTTTTGCTTTCCGCAGCGGTTGGGGGGCTCACAGCTTTTACAGTTGCGAAATCTATGTCTGACGGACAGTTGTCCGGAACTGCAGTGTCAGATGCGGCGCAGTTCAGGACTGTCAATCTGTCACACGATAACTGGCCGGACTTCACCTACGCCGCTGAATCGGCAGTTGATGCGGTGGTATATGTCAAGGTCACTTCCACTCAGACACAGCCTCAGGGACCGGGCTCGATCTTTGATTATTTCTTCGGATTTCCGCAGGGCGCACCTCAGCAGAGGGAGAGGGTCGGAAGCGGTTCCGGCGTCATAATCCGTGAGGACGGATACATTGTGACCAACAATCACGTCATCGACGGAGCAAACAAGATCGAGGTGACGCTCAACAACAACCAGACTTATCCTGCTACCCTCGTGGGAACGGATCCGGCAACTGATGTCGCTCTGCTCAAGATAGATGCATCAGGACTTCCTATCATTCCATTCGGAGATTCAGACAAACTTCGTCTGGGAGAATGGGTTATCGCCATAGGATCGCCATATGATCTGCGTTCTACCATCACTGCCGGAATAGTAAGTGCAAAAGGACGCTCGATGCCTAATTATACAGGCGAATACAAGATCGAGTCTTTCATTCAGACAGATGCGGCCGTCAATCCGGGCAACAGTGGCGGAGCTTTGGTCGATAGAGCCGGAAATCTGGTAGGAATCAACACGGCCATATATTCGCAGACAGGATCGTATTCAGGCTATTCATTTGCCGTTCCTGTGAATATGGTCAAGAAGATCGCTTACGATCTGATGGACTTCGGAAGTGTAAAGAGAGCTGTGTTAGGCATTACAATGGGTCCTGTTGATGACAAAATTGCTGAAGAATTGAAACTTTCCTCAAGAAACGGCGTATATATTAACGAGGTTTCAGAAAGCGGAGCCGCTGACAAGGCCGGAATCAAGGCCGGCGATGTGATGATTGCTATCGATTCGACACAGATCAGAAATACAGCGTCAGTACACGAAGCGGTAAGCAGATATTCTCCTGGCGACAAGGCGGTCATCACAGTCATCCGCGATGGAAAGGAGATGAAGTTCGACGTCACCTTCAAGGGAACATCTCAGGAAAACGGAACGACTGCAGATGACGGGTCGGTTGCATTCTACGGATCATCGATCAAGGCAGCTTCCGAGGAGACACTTGAGAAGTACCGTATCAAGAGCGGTGTAGAGATAGTTGAGCTTGGACCTGGAAAACTGATGGAGGCTGGTGCAGTGGAAGGATTCATCATACAGTACGTGAATGACCATCCGGTAAAGACTCCTCAGGATGTGATAGAGGTAGTGAAGAAGTCGAAGAGGACAGTATTTATCGAGGGTATTACACCTTCAGGAAGAACAGGTTATTTCGGCTTCGGAGTATAGAGAAGAAGAGATAAACTTAAAATATAGTTAATGAGACAGCTAAAGATTACAAAATCGATTACAAACCGTGAGAGTGCGTCGCTTGACAAGTATCTCCAGGAGATCGGCAGGGAAGAGCTTATCACGGTAGAGGAAGAGGTGGAACTCGCGCAGAGGATCAGAAAGGGAGACCAGCAGGCGCTTGAAAAGCTTACCAGAGCCAATCTCAGATTCGTCGTTTCTGTTGCAAAGCAGTATCAGAATCAGGGACTCAGCCTTCCGGACCTTATCAACGAGGG
>JAEIGA010002823.1_pt1 | contig 27463 bp, 20 predicted proteins | sample 9270691 | NCBI WGS metagenome assembly JAEIGA01 (sample SAMN17057246, study PRJNA624740) | gut metagenome | biome: biome; isolation source: fecal sample | host: Bos grunniens | place: China: Xizang | collected 2019 | reverse complement strand
TGCTCGTCAAGGTCGTTCGCCTCAAAGAATATGCTGACGTCCTTTGTCAGTGAGAGGTCCAGATACGTGCTGTCATACCCAGGATGCGAATGGATGAGGATGTCCGGAATGCTTCCGGTGATCCTGATGACATTCCACCTGTAGTCACACTCCTCGATGAGGGCTACGGCCTTCTCAAGGAATCTGGCCTTGGTCTTCGAGGATTTCAGCTGCTCGGCCAGCATCTGCATCGCCCAGTCTTCCGGAGAGTCCAGCTCCATGACGCCTACTGTCTGATAGTACGGCTGTGCGAGGAACTTGAAGACAGGAAGGTCCTGAAGGAAGTTATTCATGTCCTCTACCGTATGGGCATCCTCCTCGGCCATCTTATAAAGGGTTGCCAGGGCAGCTGCCGACTTCTGCATTGGGATCCTCTCAAAGAGGAGGCCCTCGTTAGTGTCTCTTACGACGCTGATGTAATCTTTGTTTACTCGCTTCATATCATTTAAATTTCGTGCTGCGAAGATAGAACGTACTTACGAACGGAATGTTCGCATGGGAGAGAATCTTCTTCTGACTAATCTTCCAGAAGAGTCGACGCAAGTTCATCTGCTGTCCTAATGATTGTACAGAGCGGCGCCTGGGCCTTGGCAACATTAAGGTTGGCCTTCTGCTCTGCGCTCTGGAATGCGAGATCCCAAGCTCCCATATGCCATCGGATGGCAAGGATCTCTTCCAGAGTCAGCTTAAGTCCCCACATCTGAAGCATGATGACCGACTTCTCACCATGACCAAGAGGAAGGCCTGAGTAGTCGACGTCATAACCAGGAAGCTTATCCCATTTGCCCTCGTCATTCCTTCTGTACGTGACCGTCGGTTTATAAATATCCGCCTTGCATACATCATGAAGGAGAGCCGCGATGATCAGACTGTCTATGGGGAGCGCAGAGTCAAGCTCCGGACGCATCCGTATCATTGCTGCACGGAGCTCCTTCGCGACCTTATATACATTGAGGGAGTGCTCCAGAAGCCCTCCCGGACGGTCAAGGCGAAAGTGTGCGGAAGCCGGGGCCTCGAAGAATCCCAACTTTCCCAGTTCGACGATGACGTTCGACATGCCCTCGCGCTCTGTCGAGAGCAGCAGCTCTATAAATTCTCTCTTCATATTCATTTCCTTATTATATACGTGCTAGCAGGACAACCGTTAGAATATTAGAACAGCATCGGAAGCGACTGGATGATCCGCATGTAAGATGTGACATCGTCGGCCGTAAGGAACGGGATGACGTCACAGTCAAATATTGAAGGATAAATGAGCCTGTACGAGCCGTCCTCCTGGCATTCTATGACTGCCAGCTCATACGGCTTATCTGATGACGTAAGCGTCCCGTTTCCGGATACTACGGATACACCAAACCCATTCGGGAACACCGCGACGGCTTTGAATGTAGCATCCCCGGAACAGCCTTCTTCAGGCATGAACACGAGGTCTTCAAATGATTTCATGATACTATAAGATAATTTACGGTGCAAATATGACATAGGATGGCGAACGCAACTTTCGCAAGGGAAATTTCCTCCGAATGCACTTTTTTTGTGAGAATATCTTTCTTAAATTTGCTATTCACTCTTCCCTACTGCAAGCAATGAATCCTATCCGAGTACAAGAATATTACGATGAACTGAAGTTCTATTACGTCAAGCCAGACAGCGACTGGACAGACAAGGCGAAGTCCATGAGGACGATTGCCCACAGATTCTACAATGAGATAGCGGACGTCGATACGACGTATCACCGTGCATTAGTGGAATTCTACAAGGGCAATCAGCAGAAGATCGTATCCGATCTCGCTTTCAACCTCAAGACACAGCTGAACACCATCGTCCATGAGAACCTCAAGATCGACAAGCAGAGATACATCGCGCTGTATGACTCTCTGGTCAGGCTGATCTACCTGGCCACCGGAGTCATGCCGGATGAGGCTACCCAGGAGTTCATCGGATTCAAGCAGAAGGACATCTGGTCAAACCTCAATGACCAGCAGAAGGCCATTGTCCTGTGCGATGACCAGATCATCTACGTCAATGCCGGTCCGGGAACAGGCAAGACACGTCTGCTCGTCCACAAGCTGATCTGGTACATCCAGGCATCGGACGAGAAGGAGAAGATCGTTGCTCTCTCCTATACCAATACGGCGGCGCGTGAACTGGGAGACAGATTCAGGGACCTTGTTTACAACGTCAAGTTAGAGAAGGGATATGACTTCTACAACGGCACGATACATTCGTTCTGCTACAGGATGATAAAGTCGTTCTATGCAAGCAAGGGAGAGGAATACTCGGACATCATCATTGATGATGAGGACATAAAGAACCTGGCGGAAGAGATAAAGATCCAGTTGGAGAACAGATACACCTCCGATGAGATCGCCGCGTGCCTGAAGTCACGCCTCCGTTCAAAGAATCCTCATCTGACGGACATCATAGCAGAGATCAAGAGGAACTACTCGATCATCTCGATCGAGGACATCCTGCTGAAGTTCATTGACGCATGCGGTATGCCGGAATTCCAGCACTGGATAAGCGACAAGCTCACCACCCTTGTCATCGACGAGGCGCAGGACCTCACAAGGCAGAACTACGACATATTCGCAGCCCTTATGAGGATCATTCCGAACCTGAAGCTATTCCTCGTAGGTGACCCAAGACAGAACATATTCAACTTCAACGGCGGCTCATATGAGCACCTTGACGCGTTCCTGAAGATGCACTCTCGCCATACGAAGATGCCTTTGACCATGACATACAGATGTCCGGAGAAGATCACCGAATATCTGAATACCTTCAGGTTCGTGGACTGCGAAAACCATCCGCTGAAGTCCATGTGCACGCACACCGGAGAGGTGAAGGTCTCCGCATATGAATCGAATGACACCGAGGCGTTTCATGTGCTTCGTAAGATCCAGGAACTGGGAGGATTGAACAAGACAGTCGTGCTGTGCAACAGCATGGCATACCTGTCCAACTTCATTGACCTCCTTGTCGAATGCCAGATACCGTATAAGGTCTATGGCGGCAAGAAAAAGCTGAGGGAGCATGTGAAGCTATACAATCACATCCTCAGAGTCATTGACAGTGACAATGAGTACAGCATACGCGTCCTCGATAGGGAGTTTGCTCTCAGCCTGAAGAGCTATAGCGGCAGGAATATCGTCGAGCGCTTCTACGCTTCAAGCTTCGGAATGAAGCTGAAGGACATCAAGGAAGGCATCTCCCGTTTGGAACAGGACTTCCATACGGTATCAACTACCGTGATAGATGAGATAATGGGATTGAAGTCGGACACTCCGGAAATCCTTGAAGACTACAGGCAGCTGATGGAGCTCGCGCATCACTACCCGACCATCTCGGATTACCTCATGGCGTTTGCCATCGACAAGGAAACCTTCTCCGGTTTCTATTCGAAGGACTACGTCGAGTGTCAGGTACCGGTCACAGACCAGTGCCTCACAGTATCGACGATCCACTCAGCAAAGGGACTCGAGTGGGAGAACGTATTCATCCTCGGACTCTCTGCTGGATGCTTCCCGAATGAGAAGTATGCGGGAGATACGCCGGAGAAGAGGAACAAGTTCTTCAGCGATGAAGGCAAGAAGATGTATGTGGCCGTATCAAGGGCACAGAAGAACCTGTTCCTGTCGTACTCTACCATGACACCTTGGGGAACGATGCAGAAGGCGTCGAGGTTTATTGTTTCGCAAAAATAGTCCGAATAGCGTATGAATAAGAAAGAACTTATAGAGGAAATATCTAAGCAACACTGCATTTCAAAACCACAGGTAAGGATTATCATAACACAGCTACTTCGCGCCATATATGATAATTTACAAGAGGGTGACGAAATCACGCTAAGAGATTTCGGAACATTTCATATGGTGACTAATGCCAGCCGGCGTGCATATAATATCTCAACACGCTCTATCACATACCGTCCTGCGACCAAACGCCTCAAGTTTAAGCCGTCAAAAACACTTAGAAAATCCGTAGAAGAGTGGGGCAAGGAAATCGCCCCAATTATTAACGATTCTATAAAAATCGAATACTGTGGCACAGTCTCAATAAATCGATTTCTAGACAACTTTAAGCATGAAACATACCCTTACCTATTGACGCCACGACATGGTGCATCAATATTGAAGCCACAACGGATTTCCCAGAAACCCACAATGGGTTATACCGAGCCAATGATGCTTGAAGGACTCCGGAGACTATGTGAGCAAAACACTGAACTGAGAATAATAGAGAATGTTGGAATTCCGATAAGTGGATACTATAGGCAGTATGTTCCAGATTTCGTCTTGTATCATGAAAGAGCCAATCTTTATATTGATATAGAAATTGACGAACCATATGTTATCGAATCCCGCAAGCCTATACATTATATTAACGGCCGAGATCTTGATAGGGACAAATACATTATAAACAATGGCTGGGTGGTAATACGATACTCCGAAAGACAAGTTTATAAACATTTAGATGACACAATTAAGGACCTTGATAATAAAATCAAGTGGTTAACATATGATGATCCACACCCCACATCTCTCTCATCAGACAAGAGATGGACAGAAGAAGAAGCAAAAAGGCTTGCTGAAGAAAACTATCGAGAAAATTATTTAGACATCACCACTGCAATCAAAGAAAATCTTATTGATGAAAATGATTATGATGAATTGTACGAAGATTCACATCAGTCTGGCGCAGGGATGAGTTTGGAGAGCAGATGGTATAACAGCGATGAAGCCTTGGTTAATCAGATCGATTACATAGTAAATGCTTTACGCCCAAAGTATGTCAGGGTAACTCTTAAGGATTCACGGCAATTTATACTTGATGGAGATTCTGTGAAACTGAACACACATTGGGATAAAAGTATTTCTGGTATATGCTCATACGGGAATACACCCGGAGAACAAAATAAGGGCCCTTGGAAGATTACTGAAATTTCTAAAATAGAGCCATTAGAGTCCCTGTTTACAAACTTTTATTGGGTTCAAGGCAAATCTACCGAGAGCGAGCTTTATAATAAATTAATTGAGGCCTCTTTGGATGGCACTCCCATCTGGATTAAGTACAAAGAGTCAGAAAGATACGTGCGGCACTTATACTTGACCACCATTTGGAATATTAGCACATGGTATGTAATGATTATTGGCAAGGACGGCGTGAAAACGCGCACGACACTGCCTAACTACATGAGCCCATTTACCCAAATTGGCGTCTTAAAGAAATATCATATAGACTTCTATCTTCATGGGATTGGTATTGGGGTAGGAGAAAACCTATTATACCGCAATATCCTTGAAATGAAACTTATTAATTGTTCAAAGGATTACCCTAGTACTATTGTTTACGAAACATCTTTAAGGACATTAATATGCAAGGAACACAAATATGAGGATGATTGGAAGTGTATAGATTATCTCATCGCAAACAAAGAAAGATTTCGCATAGATGATTCCGTATATCAGGAACTCATAGACAAATACGAATTGGAAAAAGGGAATCTGGATTAATCTATAAACGTACAGGAAGAACTAGGACAAAGGGATACGACAGCTTTATTATGATCACAAGAAAAGAAATAGTTGACTTCTTTAACACAGAAGCGGAGTACGCTACGAAGAATTGGGAGTCGTTTATGGAACTCCCTATCAAGGAACGTGTCCGCAAGCGTAAAGCTATAGAAAACGTTTATCTGGATAAGGAATTCAGCGAGGATTCCAAAGAGAACTACAGACTTCTTAAATTACACATCACCAAGAATCTGGCTGATTTTAAGGAGGGTGATCCCGTGTTACTTCATGCAGAAGGGGTTAAGACTGGCATCAAATGCAACATACACTCTTTTGATAATGAAGACAACATCATAACTATTGAGGTTTTCCCTCGGAATCTCCCTGGGGACTTAAGTACCTATTACGATATACCGTTGTCGTTGGATCGTGATCTTGTAGATCTCAGACCGAACGTTTACTCTCATTTCACATCTGTTCTTCCATATGAGACAACCTTTTGGGAGAAGCACATCGTGAATACAAAAGCGAAGCCCACTTTCAGCAACCTAAAGGAATGTGAAACAGAACTTGAGGATACGATAACCAATTTCGAGCTAGATTTATTACCTAAGCAGCGAGAGGCTGTACTCAAGAGTATGGCCACTGAGGATTATTATATGATACAAGGGCCTCCGGGTACCGGAAAGTCTTTTGTGCTTGCACTGGTTATATTAGAAGAATTACTCTACTTCAAACATAAGACAATTGTTGTGGGTCCGAATCATTTAGCCATAAACAACGCACTTATAAAGGTAGCGGAAACTGCTCCTTTCTGTCTGCCATCTATCGCTAAAGTAGGGCAAGAATATAATGCACCTGCATATAGCATCAATACTCCTGAAGGAGAGGAGATATCAATTACCAAATTTACATGTTTGGATGGTGAGGTGGTTAACGCCATGGAAGGTGGGTGGATTATAGGTCTGACACCTCACAGTTTGTACACCAGCAGAGCTCGACGCTTGGAATGCGACACTCTGATTATTGATGAAGCAGGCCAGATGACGATACCGCTTGCGCTTATGGGAATGATTAAAGCAAAAAAGGTCATCTTTGCAGGAGATTACAAACAATTGTCGCCAATTGTCAGTTCTACAGATGTGCCGGAAATAATGAGTCAGTCAATATTCCAGCGCCTTGCGACTAATGAAAATTGCACTATGCTGGACTTTACCTTCAGGATGTGTGAGCCGATATGCAATTTGGTTTCAGAATTGTTTTATGACGGACAGGTGAAGTCGAGAAACAAAGGGTGTGATGATAAGATTCTATGCAATGATCCACTATATAGTTTTGACCACCCCATCATACTACACAACATATGTGACGTAGGCACAATCACATCCGATGAAGAAGCTGATTTCATATCAAAAACCATCGAGCATTACTTAGAGCTTGGTCTTACTGCGGACAAGATTGCTGTGCTTGCCCCATTCAGGGCGCAGGCAGCTAATATCAGAAGGGCTCTACGCAGTAAAACATCAATCAACGAGGATAATCGAAAGAACATTGCGATTGATACTGTTGATAAGATGCAGGGGCAAGAAAGAGACGTCATCATCTTCTCATTGACTGCAGGTGATTCTGCATACATGACAGAGATGGCTGATTTTCTATACAATCCCAACAAACTCAATGTGGCTTTCTCACGAGCAAAGTACAAGCTTATAATTGTCGGTAACCTTGAGAATCTTTCAAGAATAGACGAAATAAAATTTCCGCATATCAAGAATATGCTGAGTTCTCAATATGCAGAAAATTTGTAAGCATCCGCTATCACTAAGAATACTACTAATTTAAATTATTCAACATGAATATAGAGGAACAAAATAGGGTCATTGAACAGATTAACGATGAAATGGACCAAGCTGAAGACGAAGCAACCTGGGGAAAACCAGCTTCCGACATCATCACACGCATTGAAAGCATAGAAAACGCCAAGCCGGTAAGAGCCATCTGGGAGATGGTCCAGAATGCTAGAGATGTATCCAGAAAAGAAGGTGCTGCCATTGAGTTCTCCCTCAATGACAATGAGTTTATTTTCCAACACAACGGGCTCCCATTCACCGCAACGACCCTTCATTCGTTGAACATTCAGACTAGCTCAAAAGTGCGTGACGATATTGTTCAAGTAGGTCAGTACGGCACAGGCTTCCTTACTACCCATAAGTTTGGCCTGAAATTTCGCCTTTCTGGTTCACTAGAGCTTTCCGGCTGCCATAAGTACCTTGACTTTAAGGAACTATCATTTGATCGTTCCCCTAGAGACAAGAGCAGCATGATCATAAATCTCAAGGAGCAGAAGCGGCGCATTAGAGAAATGTGCACAAATAGAGAAAACATTGAGTATCTGAAAGATACTCCTGGCGAACTAACTACTTTTTGCTATCTACAGGAACACGAGATAGAGCGCGAACGTGCTAGGGAGGCATTTGATCAAGCGCCCGAACTAACACCGCATGTGCTGGCCTTAAACGAGCTTATAAACAGCATCTTATATAAGGATAAAACAACAGGCAAAGAGTCTCTATATACCCGTAGACCCAAAAAGATCATTGAAGAAAATAATCTTTACACATTCTCTGTGGTAGAGACACATATCAGTCGCAACCACGATGATACGCACCTACCTCCGGAATACGACTATCAAATATATATGCTTGAGAGTGTTCAAAACGAAGAGCGAACAGGCTCAAGTAAAGTCACGGTTATCCTTCCTCTAATGAAGGAAGCCATAGAAGGTGTAGAAAGAATACGTGTATTCCGCTTCCGCCCGGACAAGCCGAACTTCTTCATACACTTACCTCTGCTTGGTACTGAGAAATGGGGCGTAAATTTTCTATTCCACTCTCCGTCTTTCACTTGTGCAGATGAGAGTAGAAGTAGCCTTCGTTTTGTCGGTAATGGCCAGAACAACGATCATCAAGCACAACAAAACCGAGAGATACTAGCTCTCGGCGAGGAGATGATATTCAACTTTATTGAAACACACCTGAATGATTTTGCGGACAGGAAGATGTTTGCATTTGTTAATATCAACACAGAAGCCTCCAACTTAAAACTCTCGGAATTCCTCAAAGAAGAAAAAGCTAGGTGGGTGGCTAAAATGAAGGAGTTTGAACTCATCAAATCTGCCTCAGAAAAAGGTGGTTATGTTAAGCCCTCAAGCATCTATGGACTATGTAAGGAAATGATCGAAGAGGGTTACAAAAACCCTTCATTCCTAGACGCTGTTTACAATATATTAAACACACAATATGCTAATAGCCTTCCAAATAAGGACGAGCTTCTCTTTTGGAGCGACCGTATAATGGAGTGGTATGATGGTGATGTAGGCAGTAAACATGTCTTCACTATCCACAATGTCGTTGACATCATTACAAAGAAAAATGACTTGAACATACTCGGCAAGGAGAACATACTCGAATTTGACAAATTCCTTGCTAACTCCAAATTGTTCTCATATTTTGAGAATTATGCAATCATACCAAACGAAGCAGGCGTTCTAAAGAAAAAGGGAGATCTTGTATGTCCAAGCACTTTCAACAAAACAACAAGGGAAGTTATATCTGTATTGATCCCAGACGACTTCGCAAAGTTTGTTGATTCAGAGTTTGCCTCTCTTACTCAGTTTACCGCGTTCTCGGACAATGAGTTAAAGATGAGACTTTCTGACTCAATATCCAAGATTCAGGACTTTCAGAAGAATTTTAGGGATAGGTACAAACGCTACACTATTTCAAAATCATATTCGGATAAATTTGATGATCCTGAGTTAAAAATAATACCCCAAAACAAGGTATATGCTATGATTAAGTATGCTTCTATGATTATTAAGTCTGGAAGCAACTCGAATGAGGCAAAACTCTTAACCCTTATAAAGGAATACCATGGATTTTCTGAAGAAATCACAGATACACTCCAGGAATTTGAAGTACGCTCTGCTCTGAGAACACTCATCGGTAACGCGATGTATAGTTTTACATTGAATCAAGATGAAAGTAAAGCAAAATGGGCTGAAAATACTGTTGAAACAATATACGGATGTGCCGACTTCCGCAGCATGCTCAGAGACTATCAACTCTATCAGGACCAGAATGGAATATATCGTTACGCAGAGCAACTCAAGCAAGAATGTGAAATACCTGAAAGGCTTAAAGAAATCTATGATACTATCGTGCTTGAAGGAAGTACCAAATCCATCAAAAATGAACTTCTTGACAGCAAGTACAATGAATGCTTTGAGGGAGATGGAGAATGCAAGGGAACCGAACTTTCAGCAAAGATTTTCGAAAAAATTTCAGCTAAAAGAGACGGAGAGAATAAGTCATACCCTGATATTTCATCATATTCTCATAGAGCTGAAGTTCTTGAGATAATCAGAAGGATGGATGATAGTGCTGAAGGACGGCAGTGGGCATCACTCTTCACAACTCTTGAAAAGGATAAGGCAATTGTTACGATGTCAGTCATTGACGATGGCGACAAGAAGGACAGTATTTTCTTGTTCATGCAGGAAGAGGATACAAACAAACTCAAAGCTCTTGCTGACATATCAGAGAAGACAGATGTATACACCCTTAAGGCAATTGCAGAGATCGCTAATATTGATGATCTGCCAAACATACTTGCTACAGCTAAACGACTTAACGACGAGCGTAGAGAAGCAGAACGGCAATTCAATTTCAAATTCACCATTGGTAAGATTATAGAAGATGAGATTCGCCGTGCTGTTAGTAATGAGCTCACTTGCAACTACAGCGCGTCAGACGTGCAGAATGGTCAGGATATGGTAATCTATTACAAAGCTGAGCCTATATACTACCTTGAATGCAAGGCTAAATGGAGTTTCTCAGAACCTGCACACATGTCTTCACAACAAATGAAGAAAGCAGTTCGCGAAAAAGACAATTACGCTCTGTGCTGCGTTGACTGTACCCCTGACACTGGAGCAAAAATCGATATGGACGCGACGAGAGACGAAGTGATGGCAGCTCATGACGACATCATCGCGCATACCTATGTTCACACTAAAATAGGAGAACGACTTGCACCTACAATCAGCCCCATTATCGAAGAGGAAAAAGTTACTTTACAAGATGAATCCGACATCAGGGTGAGAGGTGAATTGAGTAGCTATATACCGAAGAAAATATTTATAAAGGGAGAGCCTTTCAAAGAATTTGTAAAAGATTTGGTTCAAAAACTTCAGAACATAATTACCAAATAAGGCTCACTGAGGGCTGAAACACATTACACATTAAGCCTCTATATCCTTGAATCAAAGAATCAAACAACTTTTACATAGTAAAAAAAGTATACCCTGCCAGAGATGTTCTAGCAGGGTATCTCTAATCAAGACTCTCGTGGATGGTCCAAGTAGCTCTACTTCCTGCTACGGACAACATTGAGAGCAACGATTCTTTACAGCCTTTCTCGCTGTACTTGAATACTATCACCTCCTATGTGCAGAATATTATAACCTTCATCTCCGCTTGAAATCTGATATTTTGGTAAATCCTTATCAAAAGCAAAACCTACGGATGGAGCGGATGCAAAAATAGCACCGGCATATCTTTCCGCCATAGGATAATGAACATGTCCAAAGAGCACCAATTTCACCTGCTGAAGTCTACTGATTAGGTTCTTAAAAGCAACCCTATTTTCTAATAATTTCCTATTCATCCATCCCCCAGGCTCTATAGGAGAGTGGTGCATTACAAGACATAACGAAGATTTAGGCTCATTTGCGCTTTGCTCAATGTATTCCATATCTTCATCTTTGAGACTACCCCTTGCTCTATTCTTAGTAGGATCATCGGGATCAACCATGGTAGAATCTAGAAAAATGAAGTTCCAATCTCCAATCTTAATGTTTCTGCGCATCTGACAGTATTTCATCGTCATACGCATATTAGGCAACCAATCATGATTACCTGGACATACATAAGTAGGAATTCCTAACTTTCCCATTGTCTTATCAACATATTCGTATGCCCATATAGAACCATCGTCAGCTATGTCTCCAGTTATAAATACGGCATCAACATCACTTTCTTTGCTGATTTGTTGGATAGCCTTGTCGAAATGAGCTCGAGTATCGGTACCCCAGATGGGTGTACCATTATCAGCGATATGAATGTCAGACAAATGTATTATTTTCATATCCTATAAAAGCATGGAATGCATAAAGTAACCATCAGAGTTCATAAGTTCAGCAGGTGTACCTGTCTGAATCACGGTACCATTCTGCATTACTATTATATTGTCGCAATTCTTTATTAAACTCAGCTTATGAGTAATGATGATTTTTGTCAATCCCTCTATTTGATCAATTGCCCTCATCACCTTATACTCAGTTTCCGAGTCCAATGCCGAAGTTGCCTCATCGAGCACCATAATAGGTGCTTTCTTCAATAACGCCCTTGCTAAAGAGACACATTGCTTTTGGCCTCCAGATAAACACGCACCTCTATCCCCTATTACCGTATCATAGCCAAATGGCAGACTCATAATAAAGTCATGAAGCCCCAAACTTTGTGAGACGTGTACCACATCTGCCATTCCCGCAGTTGGATTACCAAAGACAATATTATTATATATACTGTCATTAAAAAGCATTGCGTCTTGACTGACATATGATATGCTATCTCGCAAGTTGCTTAAGTTAATCTTCCTGACATCTACTCCAAACAATCGTATATGCCCGCTGTTCACTTCCGCGAATCTCAAAATAAGCTTGGCCAAGGTTGATTTGCCTGACCCAGTATGGCCCACAATCGCAACTTTGCTTCCTTTCTTGACCGATAAAGAAACCTTATTGACCGCATTTCTAAGCCCTTTGCCATATGAGTATGAAACAGCACTCAGCTCAATCGCTGTCGGATTACAATATGGTACCTCAATGTTTCCTGGATTGTTTTCCAATGAAACTTGAAGTTCATTCTCTGAAATATTAAGGACTGTATTGATTCTATCTACAGATGCTTGAGCTTTCCTTATTCCATAACCAGCTCTTGCTATATCCGAAACACAAGGAATGATTGAAGAGAAAACCATTAAAAAATAAATGAATTCTTCCGCACTCAATGTATAGTCACCGGCAAGAATCAGCTTTCCTCCATAATACAGAAGTAAAGCCATTACAGCAGTGACAGTAAAATCTGACAAGGGAAACACCAAGCTATAATGTCTGTTGGTTCGATTGAATGCCTTTCGAGTAGAATCACTGAGCTCCCTAAAGGAAGATACCATTCGTTTTTCTGCATTATAAGCCTTGATATTCAGAAGAAGAGCTAGGGTTTCATCAAATTTTGACAGTAGTTTTCCTCTATGGATCTGACCGATTAAAGCATATTTCTTTAGAATGTATCCAACTGCCACTAATATCAATATACAGACCATAAGTAGCCCCATTGAATACCAGGTCAGAGTAACAGTTATACTGAATAAAGTTGCAAGATAAACTATAATCTTGGTCGGATTCTTTATAAGAATATCCATCAGTGACCCTAAGCTATAGTCAACCTCTTCTGCGTCATTCGTAAGCCTAATCATCACATCGCCCCTGTTGTCTTTTTCCATGTATGCGATAGGCATGAATGTAATCTTCCTGTACAATTCGTTTCTGATATCACGAAGAATGCCGGTCCTAACAGGAACCCTAACAAAAGAAGCAAAATAAGAAGTCGTATTTGCCAACAATGACATAACTAATACAAACAGGCTTATCAACGCCAGGGTCCATACTGTGCCGTTCTCTGTAATCTGTTGCTGTAAGAAGTATAAAGCGTTGCTCTTTGAGATTTCCAAAAATGAAGCATAAGAGTGGACTTCACTAAAGCTAACAGGTTCCAAGACATCATTAGATATACCGAACAATATCTGTAATACTGGTATTATGGCTGCAAAACTGAATACGCTAAAGACAGATGATATGAGGCTTAGTACTATATTAAGAGCGATCCTCCATAGATACGGAGGAACGTATTTACAGAATAGCTTAAGGAAATCAATCATACCTATATTAGAAATTAAGCTTTATACCTGCATTCCAGTTGCGACCTAAACCATAAAACATGTAAACACCCTCTGGGTCTACATCTTTTACAGATGAAGAAACATTGGATGGATTCCATGCCTTCTCAATGTAAGTTGAGTCCAGTATATTATTCATCATACAGAAGAATGTCATCCTCTGCTTACCTATGTTAAGTTCATATGATGCACGTAGGTCAAGACACCCGTATGATGGTATCTCCCAAGGATCAGCCACATACATTTCCTGTCCTAATTTCAGGCTACCTCCGGACAATGAATAGAACGCATAATTTCGTCCATAGAAATTATAACCGCCACCAACTCTGAAGCCTTCAAATGGCGTAAACATAACGTCTAATGCAGCTGTCGTCTGCGCCGATCCTCCTACTTTAATATCCTTCATGTTTATGGTTGCCCATGCGTGATTTTCCGCACCTGGCGTAGTGATTTCTCCGCTTGCCGTAACAGCCTGACTACTCAAATTATATGCGTAACCTTTTACATTATCGCTCGTCCATCTCCAATCTCCCAGTGATAGCATCGCATTCAATTCCACCCATCTTGCAGGTCTTCCCTTGAACTCAATTTCCAACCCCATATGGCGAGAGTTTACTCCGGTCATATTAATGTAATACTGCTCTACGATCTTACCTTTTTTGGTCATGGACTTATCAATCCATTCAGTCAGATATCCATTTACGCCAATTGCGATATATTCATTATGGAAGGCATAACCGAGTTCTATTGTAGCACTCTTCTCATTCTCCGCCATATCATTTATGATATTTGAAGATGTCGCCGACATAAAGGCACCGGATTTAAAATACGGAGCTCTGGAGATGAATCCGCCGTTCAAATAGACATTATGGTTCTGATTTATGTTATAGTTTACACCAGCCTTAACGGTTCCACCCCAATAATTTGCGTTTCTCGAACGGGAATTACCTTCCGAATAGTACAGTCTATCATACTTCCAATAAGTAGTATGGGAGAATGAACCAGAGAAAAACGCACTTAGTTTCTCTTTCGTGTACTCAAGCTGGGTAAACAATCCCTTTTGGAATACATGAGAGTCATAATCTCTATACGCAACATCGCCCAGGCATAGAGGAGCACTCATCCATTCCTCTGTTGCAAGATTATTGTTTTCAATCATCACTTCCCTCCTACATGGATCGACATAGTACTCTCCTCCGAATAAATCTACTATACGATTCGTATGAGCACTGACGAAATACTTTACATCAATACCAGCGTACAACTCTATATTTGGAGTTATGAATGAAGAATAAGTTGATGTCAATCCATATGTATTCAGTTTACCATCAATCTGAGTCATAACAAGCTGTGAACCATTGTCTGATGCGGCATTTATAGACTCAATTTTTGCATAATCATAGGTTCCATCAGTACAACGAAATTTTGCATTCAAAATACCATAATCTGTTGCATACCAGTCGTACTCACTATAGTTTTCTTCATCAGCTTTTCCAGAATAACTTCCGCCTCGACCAAAAGCAGCAAAGATATTAGTATTTAACTTAGACTTATCGTTTATATTCCAGTTGTGAGTCAAGGATATAAAAGGTTTATGATATTCAGTATAGTCAGCGGACTTGCGCTGACCGTTTGAATCAAAGCCATAGTCCGGATTATACTCTCTCCAATCTTTAAGGTTGTAGAGACGCCTTACTTTATCCCATTCAGAACTAGTCAAGGCATTTGAGCGAGAATAATGCTTCTGAGGAGCCCCAAAACCAGTGAAAACAAACTGGTGATTCCCCAGAAGTTTTGTGGCATTTACGAAGTAACTATACATTTGAAAATCACCACCTTGAAAATATCCGCTTCCTGAAGTTCTACTTCCCAAAAGACTCAAGGCCCATCCGTTATCCAAGAGTCCCGAATTAATTGCAAAAGTAAGCTTATTGTATCCGTGACTACCAACACAAAGGCTAGCCATACCTCCTTGAGCAGCATTAATTCCTTTGGTTACTATATTGATGGTGCCTCCCACGGAAGGTGCGGTTACCTTGCTTGTTCCGATACCCCTCTGAGTCTGCATGGTTGCCGTAACATCGCAAAGGTTAGCCCAATCAGACCAATACACAGATCCTGTCTCCATGTCGTTGACTGGAATACCATTAACGAGAACTGCGATATTTGAATTGTCAAATCCTCGCATATAGATTTCAGAGTCTCCCCATCCTCCACCTTGTCGATTAGCATGTATACCTGGGGTATATTTGAGGATCTCTATAAACTCCTGCGAGCCAAGACGTTCTTCAATATAGTGTCCTGTAATCGTACTTGCACTGATCGGAGTTTTCCTATCTGTACTTATAGCGGAAGTAACTATAGCATCTGACAGAGTATATGCATCACTCTCCATGTAAAGTCGGCCCAAATCATTCCTCCCCTTAACCTCTATTGTAAGGTCTTTTAACCCCAAACCACTAAGTATTAAGGTAGCTTGAGGAGTTGACAAGTCAATAAGAAACTCTCCGTTAAGATTCGTGAGGCTATGATTTGTAGTGCCACTATCTTGCACAACAACACCTGCTAGCGGGTTATCGTCTGATTTAAGATAAACGACTCCTGTAACCTTGTTCTGAGCAAAAGTGTATGTCGTAATGAATAGGAACACTAAAATTGCTATTCTCCTCATATTTCCAAACAATATTAATCTGCCTTTAGAGCATATGCTTATAATTTGCAAGCATGTGTTCTAGCTTATTCATGATATCAGATTTCACTCTATCAGGTGAAAGAACCATGATTCTTTCACCAAATGAAAACAACGTCGTAATCAACTCAAAATTCCACTTACACTCAATCGTGAGGAAGACCCAGTCCGAAGGTACATTAGGATACTTCTCATGAAGTCTGACCTGTTCCTCGGCAGATGGTCTCTTCTGCGTCGAGTGGAGCGGCTTGGTAATGATGAATTGGATTTCCCTTGGCGATCCCGCAAACACGACGGTCTCAATGGGGGCGTCCTTTATGTAGGTAACGCCAATGATATCATCAAAATGCTCGTCGATCTCAATAGGACAAGGCATATATTCGGCTCCTTCTACCGGCTTATACGCCACCAACCTGTCAAGGGCATAGTTGCTGAATCGTCCGTCTGACATGCGGCAGCACAACAGATACCACCTGTTATTATATTGCTTCAGTCTGTAAGGGCTGACTTCCTCGAAGAAGGATGAATCCGCATGGTAAGGCCTATATTCAATACGAACGACTCTTCTGGATGCGATCAGTTGGAAGAGCCCTGCAATCATATTGGTGTTCTTCAGGTATGGATTGGTTCCAAATTCTATAATCTTATCACCGTCATCCTCGAACTCTCCGGCAGACATTGCGGACCTGCTGCCTTTAGCCAGCTTGAGCCGCATAGCCTCCAGCCATTCAAAGTTAGGGAGACCATCGAACTGTCCTATGGTATCCAAAGCGGACTTCAAGAGAGTTCTCTCCTCCTCTGTCAGTTCCTTGTTGAAGATGGAGAACGTGGGGTCAGCATAATGAATATGTCTCTTACCATCATATATCTTCTCATCATATTCAATGCCCCATTCGTCCTGAATATCAATCAGGTCTTTCTCTATACATCTTTTTGAAATAGAATACCCAAGACGTTCTTGAAGTATTTCCCAGAGTTCTTTGCGGGTATAATATCTGACTCTTGACGAGAGAAGCTCATCAAGGTATCTATATCTTACGAGGGCATTTTTATTAGCTGGCATAGATTAGTCGTTTTAATTCTTTGCAAAGATATAACAAATTTGCGAACGCTATGTTCGCAAATTAATTTACGGCAATTGCGATAATTGCAGCTATTGTGGCTATTACCGCAATAGCACTCCAAAGTGCAACCTTATTCTGTGATTGGCTTAATCTCGTTTCTATTTCCTTTATACGACTATTTGCCGTCGATAACTCAGAAACAGCTTTGGTTGTCTGCGCAGTCGCTGCCGTAAGAGATTCTTGCAGCTTTAGATTCGTCCTTTGAAGAGCAGACAAGTTGTCATTGAAGGTTTTGGTCTGGTCTTCATGGGCCTTCTGCATGCTTTTCAAGCTATCCTGCAGCGTCTGAAGCTGCTTGCCCATATCTTCACTTTGCTTCTTGAAATTCTCCTGTGCGGTGTTGGATGCCTCGGTCATCTTCTCAATCTGCTCTTGAAGAGCCTTGTTCTGCTTCTCGGCAGTCTCAATCTGCTGTATATACTGCTTCTTCACCTCCTCGACCAAAGCAGCTCTCGAATTATTCCTCCTTGCAGCAACAGACTCGACCATATCCTTGAAGTATGCTCCCAGTCCGTTTGGAGTGGGAGCTACCTTATCTGCAATATTCTTAATGAAGATCTTTTCCTCGACATGTCCGACAGCGCAGATCAACGGTGTCGTAAGATTCAGAAGGCATTTGAGAACTGTCAAATCATCAAGTGCCTCGATTCCTCCACCGCCTCCTCTGACCAGAGCAATTGCGTCAAAGGAATTACTCTGATCCAGCTTGCTCAGTAGCTCAGCTAGTTCCTGCGGCTTAGAAAACGGCACGCGACATTCCGTGAAGTCAATCATTGTGCTTGCAGCCTCCTTGCCGGCATTGAAATCAGACATAGTTATAGAGGTAGATGCAAACACCAATGCAACGCGAGGTCTCTGCCCTCTATAAAGTATATCCTCCAGTATAGAGTCAACTTTCTTATAACCAGCCCTACTCTTCTCATTCCTGATCTCTGCACGTATCATATCCTCTTCGGATATCGCCTGATCCTGTACCACGTCAACCCTGGTAACGTGTAATTGAAGCTGTATCATGCCGTTATCCTTAAGGAGCCTGTGTATGTTTCCTCCTAACAGAACAAGCGCTCCATCCTTGAGTCTGTCCCTTATAGAACGCGAAGCCAACACAGTAATCTCTTTATGGTCATCCTCATCCTTAATCGAATCGTAGGCATATTTCCATGCAGGTTCAAACTTTTGTGCCTTGGAATATACGCCTCTAACATAGATTACCTTGGAACTTGTCGCGCTTTTGGCCAGATAATCAGAAAAGATACTGAGGATCTCCGATGGCTTGAGAACCTGTGCCGGTTGCTGCGGAGCGCCGGAAAGGTTCGTTAATTCTACTTCATTCATATCAGACTGTATCTTCGGAGTTAGATCATGATGTCCAGCAGAACATCATTCTTGACTATACAACTAATGGCAGCTCCCTGATTGAAGATGGAACTATACCTTAGGAATGCAGAACCGTCAATGATGGCCGTTCTGCTACCATATCGTACCACTGCTGCGCTTGGAAGCCTTCTTTCCACGACTCCGTCAACAGTATGCGTTATGGCGTTCATCGCCAACTGGGTTCTTACGCAATCAACCAGTTTTGCCAGCGTTGTCCTCATTGCCGGGAACGAGGTATTCTCCAGAAACTTATGTATTTTATCCTCATCCTTCTTCGATCTATGCACATAAGCGTTTCTCACTACACGTATGTTGTTTAGCGTGTATTGTGTGTAATCTGGTGCGCCTTGAATGTATGGGAAGAATTCAGCACAGAAAGCAAAGGTCTTGTTATATGCCGAAATCTCCGCGCAGCTTACAAGCTCGCCTTTCCTTGTAAATGGATTAAGAGCACCTTTGGTATATTTCTCGACATGCCATTGTGCCAGATCTAACGTAGAGAATGCCGTAGTGTAATAGTAGTTCAGTACATTTTCGACCTGGAAATGGACATACGAACAGAACTCATAATGCTTATCTTCTACTGACAGTTCGTTGTCCAGAAGGCAATCCTCCATGCGGATATTGTCCATCGTAAGCAGATTCCTCGTCTGCTCATCATTGACAAACGAATAGTCAATGCTTTGGATTCCACGTATACGAAGAATCCTACGAATATCCTCAAGGTCGGCCTTCAAGCCGGGTTCATCTGGCTGACCTACTAAAGCACGAAGCCCGGCAACGAATTCCTCGTTACCAGGTTGTTCAGTCAGCGCTGAAATAAAAGCCAAGAGCTTCTTTAAGTCTTCTTTGTTATGTCCCATTGCTCTAGGGTTTTAAAGTCAAATCCAGAGGTTACGAACGCAGACAGACAGGAATCTATATCCATCAGCTCCCTGTCCGGGCCCGTCTCCACATCGAGATCATCATAAGCTATCACCTGATAGTCCTCATCAACATTAGCGCGTGTCTTTGCTTTGTAAGATCCTGTAAATGAACCTGAATGCTCGTTATTCATCCTGGCTATAGTAATAAGCCAGAATTTTTTCTGGCCTCTCAGGCAAAGAGATATGAAGAATCTTCTCTTAATCTTTGCAAGTGTATCATCATCCGGACTAGCCAGATACTTATCGATGGCACTATCACAGCGTACGTTGACTGCAATCTGTTGCTGTCGGCCGTCTATCATGCAGGTTGCGGTAGTCTTCGACTTACCTGTGACTCTGACACTTTCCTTACGCTTGAATGTGATCTTGGTATTAAAGAGGGATTCAAACTCATCAAGCCTGTATGAGACCTCATAAGTGATGTTGTTCTCAAGCACCTTCTTCCGTTCAGGACAAAGTGCAGTGAAAAGTTCCACCAGCTTGCTGTAGACGGGCGAACCCTCTCCCATCACCATACGGAGATAGAGCAACTTTCCTGCTATTACATGCTCCATGCTAGGCATGCCCTGATTCTTTGGTCTATATGCCTTTGAACTTACATACCGAGGAAAGAATTTTGCGTATGCCTGCTCATATCCATATCTTTTCCAGATATATAGCAGGTTTCGAATATCACGCACATATTCTCGCACCACGTTCACCTTGTCATTTACCACAAGACCGGTGACCTCCTGGCGCTGATTGCGTTTCTGCAGCCTGGTCTTCTTGTCATTGAAGATGAAATGCTGGTCCGCAATGATCCTCTTGAATTCGGTCATGAACTCACTCTCTTCCTGAAACACGTTGTAGTCACTGCTGAAAGTGATGTCGTCGGCATAGCGGGTATATCTGAGATTGAATCTCTTGGCAAGTCCGTTGAGCCTTCTGTCAAGTTGACGACAAACGATATTCGTAAGTATAGGCGAACATGGAGAACCCTGAGGAAGGATTCCGTTACCATTTGCATCAAGCATGCAGCATAGACCGGCAATAACCGATGCCAGCTCCTTGTTCAGGGAGAAAGGCTTAAGCTGAAGCACCTTCCATATCCTCGCCTGATGGATGCTCGGAAAGAAATCCTTGAGATCTGTGTTGAAGACGTAGTACTTTCCTACGTGAACGGCCGCATTTTCAGCAATCGATCTGCCAGGCACGAATCCCATTGCGGCGTCAGACGGCTCATACATGGCCTGGAACACGACATTCAGGTATGTGAGCATGCACTTCAGTCCCTTGACTGGAGCCGAGATGTCACGTACTCCTCCTGATTTCTTTGGAATGGTGAAATGCTTGTAACGCTTCTTGGGATCCCTGTTAGGATTGCAGTAATAGTTGAGAAGACTGAGGGTAAAAGGATGGTAGTCAACTCCCAGATCCTCCTCTTTCAGGGCATTGAGAAGCCTGAGGAGATCCTCCTTGGTCGCCATCTTCCTTACTGTATCAACTATCTGCTGTCTTGTCATATTGGGATTTTATAAAGCGTTCAGACATATCGGAATCTCTTTTCCTTGTGTACGCAACATGCCACTGATAAGTGGTGTGTTGTTGGATTTTAAAATTAAAATCTCAATTTATATCATAGATCATTACAAGCCATTGTAATATATTCTCGTTTCAACTCGTTGAAACCTGTTACGCCGGAACATTGCAATCCGGGATTACCCGGACACCCTTCGAATGCGAAAGGCTAAAAATCAAAATTGATTCCGATATGTCAAAGAACGCAGATTTCAAAGTTAATGTTTATTCGCTGGATATCCAATTGCTGATCCGTAAAACTTGCGTTTCCGACATACCGGAGAATTTCCTTGTGTACTCAACATGCCACAGCCAGGTGGTGTGTTGTTTGATTGGGATTTATAATCCCAATCTATAATAAAGATCATTACAATGCCTTGTAATATATTCACAAGATAGCAGCTGCAACTGTGGTGCAGGTGAAATCTTGCTGTTACGCTAGAACATTGCATATCCAGGATAACCTGGGCGCCTTTCGAATACGAAAGGCTAGAAGTCAAATCTTGTCCGGTATGTCAAAGAACGCAAGTGAGAATCCAAATATGGATCATATGTCAATCACAGCACAAAGGTAAGGAGGTGTTGCGAATCAGACTTTCGCAAACCAATTCCGGATTAGTCTATATTCCAGTAAGCATCAGGATCGCCCTCAAATGCGTCGTTGATGACGTCATCACTAAATCCAATCACGTCCTGAGCATAACTGCCGGCAAACTCGCCGTAGTGCGTGCCATAGTCATCCTGATACTGTCCTCCATCAAACTCATGCGATGGTTCATTCGGCTCCTTGACCATAAGGTCAGCAAAGAAAACTCTGGTCATGATCTTTCCCTTTTCAACAGTTGTGGAAGTCCTGTTCCTCTCATGGAAATTCCATATGTGCGTATATTCCAATGGAAGTGCGACACGTCCTGTGGTATCCACAAGACCCCACCTTTTCCCATTAGTATCCTTGTCAACCACATATACCCTTGCAAGGCCATGATCAGCGCCATCCATGTAGCTATATACACCATACGGTATAATCGTATTTCCTTGTCTGTCAAGAAGAGAATAGCCTTGAACAGGATGATGCAGGGTAATGTACTCGAAATCATCTGAAACCCGGATTCCCACGTACTCGCAGTCTACAATCAGCTTTCCGGTTGCATCCAGGAGTCCCGACAGTTTACGCGGATGGGACATGATCTTTCCACCGTTTCCCACATATGTATTAGAGCTCATCACACATACGCGAACAAGAGATCTCTCGTGGTGGAAGGTATCGACTACAAAGTCATACGCAGGCTTTACAACCACTTCCCCTCTCTTGTTCATAAAGCCATATTTCTGGTACTCTATGAATGGTATAAGTACTCTGTTGTCTGACTGGAAGTTGTGGTTCTCTACTGGAATTACGATGCTGATGTTGTTCATGTTCATTAAGTTTAGTTCGTTATGGTTAATCCTATCTAAAATGTTTCTGTGTGCAAATTTACCGTAGCCTATGCGAAGCGTATTTTCGCATAGGCTACGGTATTAGTCAATATTCCAGTACGCATCCGGCTCACCGTCGAGGACGTCATCGATCATCTGATCGCTCCATCCTTCCACATCCTGAACATAAGTACCGTTGTACTCGTTGTAAGTCTCATCGTCATCATAGTATCCCATGGCAAAACGAATTAAAGGGTTAAACATAATTTCTGCGACAAATTTAGGGCAGTATCGCGAACTCTTTGTTCGCATTTAAAGATTAGCTGGTACAGAAATATACATGATCTTCGATCCATAACTGAAGCATGCATCGTACTTGCTAAAGAACGGATATCCCATGATTCCGTCTAGCTGCACTACCTGGTCATCAAGCTGAAACCTAAGGGAGTTCTCGCTTTCCAATTCCTGAAATTCCTCCATAAATGTATGATGGCCAAGATTCACTGACAGAGAAAACACATTCGCTTCATGGCCGACATTATCAATACCGAAAAACTCCATCTTATATGGAAGAATCTCGGCTTCCTCCGAGAACTCCTCCAGGACATCCTTTCTAAGGAAATTCATTGATGCACCTGTATCCAAAAGAAATCTGAGTGTCCTCTCCCCTTTCTGAAATACTATATAAGGCAGGCCGAGGATCTCAAGGGATTCCGAAATGTCCACACGAATCGCCTTTGAACTTGTAGCAGTTTCCATAAAGAGTCTCTTAGCTGTATCTTCCATATTCATTCACTATTTATTTCCGACTGCAAAAGTCAAAAACTTCCGCGCCCTCTATGTTCGCAGGCTATTATATACCCTCACTGCAAATGAGATACGAAGGATTTCCTCACCTGCATTTCGCCTATTGAACGTTAAGCGCTATGATAGAATTGCTCATACTATCCAGTACAGTATGGTTTGCTGTAAATTTATATCTGCAGATGAAGATGCAAAGAAATAAATAGGTCCAATTAAGTATACTGCGGGAGTATTTTAATGATCTCAACGTAAGTTTGGGCACAAAATCGAGGTTTCTGTGCCCAAACTCCGGATAACTACTCGATTACAGGGGTGCGAGGTTGGTCAAAGAGGTCGTTGCGACGTGTGAAGTACATGATCACACAGAGGATGAGGAAGAGTGCGATTGTTCCCGCGAGGAGAGCACCTGTTTCCATCTGGAGAAGGATGTAGATGAATCCATACAGACATGCGACTGTTCCTGTAAAACTCATGGCAACCTTTGACTTGAGGAAGCCATAGAAGTAAGCTCCAAGGGCACCTGTAGTCATGACCGCCGCTATCAGATATGACCAACCGAAGGTCAGATACTCACTGATCGAGAGAAGGAGCAGATAAAACAGGCAGAGCGAGAGTCCTGTCACGATATACTGGACGATATTGACCTTGCAGCGTGTGATCGACTCGACAAGGAAGATAGATACAAGTACCAGGAGGATGATAAGGAATGAATACTTCATCGCACGTTCTGACTGCTGATACTGACTTGCAGGTATCACGAACTCGACATCGAAGAAAGGAGATGTAGAAGCAAGAGTGTTCAGATCAGTCACGATCCACTGAGCCTCGAAACCGCTGTCGCTCACGGTTCTGTCCACAGGGAGGAAGTCACCCTTGAATGATGGGGAGGCATAGTTTGACTTCATGTTGACCTTGTATAGCTCACTTCCCGGATAGAAGCGGATATGGTCCATGCCGTTCAGTTTGATGCGGATGGTATAATCCAGAACCTTATTCGCGGCGACCACATCATACGGAAGTTCTGCGACAAGCTCCTTACCAACTGCCTTGACATCGTACTCCTTGCCTTCAACCACGACAACAGGTCTGCCCTGGATGCCCTTAAGCTTGCTGAAAGGAAGCGTGAGTCTGATTGCTCCGTCGCAATCATCAAGACTATTATCCTTCAGCTCCACCTTACCATTGACCGTCATGTCAGCCGAATAGACTGGGATGTCATAGATTGATCTGTGACGGATCTGCGAGTTGACATCCGCCTCAACCGATACCTCTGTGGACTTGATCTCTCTCAGAAACTTCTCGTTCTTCTTGTCCACTACCTTAGTATAAGGCACCTGGAGCTTTGGAGCAGTCACTTCCATGCTGCTGCCCCACGATGTTGTCAGTTCTGACTTCACTTCATCCGAGAGTTCTTTTCTGTCATTTACAAGTCCCTTTACCATGATGATAGGGATCTGGAGCACGAGTGCTACAAGGAGCACGAAACAGCCCTTCAGAAGGATGCTGTTTCTCTTTTTTGTGTTGTTGTTTGGTTCCATTTTTGATTGATTTTAAGTGGTTTCTGAGAACAAAAGTGAGCAACATATATATATATTCAAAGGATTTTTCAGACCTGTGTATGAAGCACGCCCTGGTCTGTACGAAACCCCTTTTATCGTGGATAATTTATTTTTACTATATTTGCAATCAATGAAAAAACCGAAGATTTTCTGGTAAATTCATAGCTGAAGCAAGCATTAAAAAATGAAAGAAATCATAATACAAAACGGCGCTGGCGAACTGATCAAGGTGCGCTCTTCCGACATCGTATATGTTGTTGCGGAAGGCAACTACTGCAGCATGTACCTGGCAGGAGGCTTCAAGCAGCAATTGTGGTTCAACAGGCAGAAGTTCATCTCCATAATCAACGAGCAGATGAGGGCGGAAAAGCCTGTATTTACTGCAGTAGGCCGAAGCTTCATTGTCAATCTGTCATACATATTCCTCATCAACACGATACAGGGAGACATGGTTCTATACGACAGCAGATGTTCGCAGCAGATAAAGCTGCATGCTTCTCAAGACGCTCTAAACAAACTTAAAGAAACGATACATTACCTATATGAATAAGGAAAAGGAATACATATCCGACGACGAAGTCATCGTTCTCGGCGGATCGGATTGGCATCCTGAAAAGAATCCAGTCAACAACAGAAGATGGAAGGCCATAGCTTTCATCCTTGCCGGCATGCTTGCACTGCTTGTCATTTACTTTGCCGGAAGACATATCTTACATAGCAGGGAATTCGTGCAGTCACGCAATGCAGATGATGTTATCACGGCGCTGGCACGCCCGATGAAAGGAAATGCCGGAGTCACTCCCCTTTCTGATGAAGTGATGGGAGTAAAGATGAAGATTTACAGATTGGACGGACTTAAGGCACATTTTGCCGATACTGTTCCTGACTACACAGACTCGACAATATACCTTATAACACGAAGCTCGGACTACAAGCTCGTCAACGACAGAAAGGAGATCATTGGAGACTTCATTATAGACGGCGAAGTCTTGCAAAAGAGTAATTGGAGAGCCGGATTCATGGCAATCGTCGACGGCAACGCCCAGATCGGAGTCGACAGAAGCAATAAGATCTTCAATCATGTGCTCGAAAACGATGGTTCAATGTTCCGCCAGATGGCTCTTGTTTCCGCCGGTACCAGATGCGACAAGCAGTTCATCCTCAAGGGAAAGGTCACCCGCTGTGCATACGCCAGAAACAGAGCCGGAGAGTTATTCTTCGTCGAGACGGTAAATCCTGAGACTCTTTACGGATTTGCTGACGCCCTGATCGAATACGGCTTCACCGACGCGATCTATATCACTGGAGGCAAACAGCCTAACCTCTTCTACCGCACAGAAGACGGCACAGCACACGGCCACTACATCGACGACAAGCCACACGACCTCGTCGTCTGGACTAGATAGAAACACTGCCCTGCATATAAATAACATATTTGTAAATAATTGCTTTGAGGCAGCCTAATAACATAAAATTCACATTTACGGAAGCGGACTATTGCAGTCTGCTTGATTTCGGTGGAGGAGATAGAATCCAGACTTTTTCATCAGTAAGGAACTGGTTCATGAGGATGGCTCCAAAGGCCATTCTGATCGGTATCATATTTTGTATCATACCAGCGCTCATGCTTCTTATTGACCCCAAAGACTGGACTCTGTATGAGAAGGTTTTATGTTGTCTGGTTACTTTCCTGTTCGTTGTGGTTTTCACATTAGCCGTATCTTTCTACATGGGAGTCTTTCTGCCAAGGAGGGTACACAAAAAGTACGATGCAATCATTCAGGCTGCATTCGACGGATTTACAGTCAAGAGAATGAAAGCCGGTCTGATCCAGCTTGTCGGTAGAGATGAGGAGTGGTGGTTACATTTCTATCAGTTGAATGGGCGCAATCGGATATGCATGGAAACATTGTTCCTGCCATGGGACTCAGGGAAAACATTTACAAATGAGAAGCTTGCCCAGGCATTTGCAGATTTCTGCTCCAGAAGATATGTTACATTGAACGGCAGACCGCTCAGCAAGTATGTCTCCTTCAAGTCATGTAGAGTTACAGTGACCATGCCGCTAAGCATCAGGCTTTCAGATGCAGACTGCATTCAATTATACGACACAATCCACAATTTCATATATTCGATCGGATGTCACCTGGTCACGCATGACGTCTATAAAAATGCGTGATCTGTCTATGTAGAACAATGTAAGCGGATAGTATCCGGGATTCATCATTGGTGACTGACATAAATTCGGGCAAACGTACTGATAATCGTCAAAAATTCAGTATATTTGCCCGATTATTTGCAAATAAGAAACTACCAAAGATATGGAAGAGGTAAACAAGGAAGTCGTTGAGACCAGAAATCTCAACTTTTTGGAGGA
>JAEIGA010002822.1_pt1 | contig 27466 bp, 25 predicted proteins | sample 9270691 | NCBI WGS metagenome assembly JAEIGA01 (sample SAMN17057246, study PRJNA624740) | gut metagenome | biome: biome; isolation source: fecal sample | host: Bos grunniens | place: China: Xizang | collected 2019 | reverse complement strand
GCCTGCATACTATGTCTCGTCGCCGTCTGCACCGCGAGCGGCTTTGGCCATGTCGTCGCCGCATTATCCCAATAGATCACGCAATAACCTCCTTAAAGCGCACCACTGACGCGCACCACACGCACGCCGCTCTTACGCAGAATACCCTCTGCTTGTCCAACCTTGTCCGTCACCAACAAGCTGTACCCACAGCCTTCTCCCTCGGGCGGATTGGACGCACGATGCACATATGCGCGGATCCCGCGTTCCTCCAGCAGCCTTTTTCCCCGCATCGCGTTAGTAATCGAGCCGACGTGGATATAATGATTCGCCATTTCGTCCCCTCCCGTCCTTGTTATTCCTCTATCATTCTATGCGGCGTGCGCAGCCGTCGTGCGCGGAAAACGCCGAAAAATGACTGCAAATACCATCTTGACGAACGACACAATATACGCTATGATAATAGCAGACAAGATAAGGAGTGAAAACAATATGGCTGAAGAATACGGCAACGATCTGGTGTCCGTTATCGACGACGAGGGTAACGAGCACCAATTTGAGGTTTTGGACGCGATTGAGACCGACGAAGGTCGCTATGTGGCACTGCTACCCGTCTACAGCGAGGCGGAGGCCGCCCTCGAGGATGACGGTGAGCTGGTGATCCTGGAGGTCGTTAACGATCAGGGCGACGATCTGCTCGTTCCGATCGAGGACGATGAGATGTTCGAGAACATCGCAGGCATCTTCGAGGAGCGTCTGGCGGAGTACTACGAGATCAACGAGGTCGAGAAGCCGCTGAGCTAACCTCTTACGACGCAAATACCGCTTGTACTCCTGCTGTGACCGCGGACTGCTGTTCATTAACCCTACTACATTTCGGATAAGGGAATCCGACTCCGACACCGGAGTGCAGACCTCCTGCCTTAAGCAGACGAAGGGAGCCGGAACGTGTCGGGCGATGCCCACCTGCTTAATTACAGTAGCAGGTTAATCCAACAGCAATACGGCACAGCGGGACAACCTAATAAGCAACAGACCGCCGATGGTAATTGCCATCGGCGGTCTTACTATTTGTCCTTATTCGGCTTTCTTGCGAGCCTCGATCACCTTAGCGGCGACAGGCTGCGGAGCTTCCTCATACCGCTCGAAGCTCAAGGTGAAATACGCCCGCCCCTGCGTGGACGAACGCAGCATCGTCGCATAATCCGCCATCTCACCGTGCGGCACCTCCGCCTCAATGCAGGTCAGGCCATCCTCGGAGGGATTCATACCAAGCACACGACCGCGACGCTTGTTGATGTCGCCCATAATGTCGCCCGTAGAATCGGACGGGACGTAGACCTTCAGATTATCAACAGGCTCAAGCAGATAGGGGTTCGCATCCGCGATGCCCGCCTTATAGGCGATACTAGCCGCGGTCTTGAACGCCATCTCGGACGAGTCGACGGGGTGATACGAGCCGTCGAGCAGCGTTGCCTTGACGCCGACGAGCGGATAACCCGCCAACACACCCTCTTTAGCGCAATCCTGCAGGCCCTTTTCGACCGCAGGGAAATAGTTCTTCGGCACCGCGCCGCCGAACACCTTCTCCTCGAAGACCAGGCCTTCGCAATCTGCGGGCTCAAACTCGATCCACACATCGCCGTACTGGCCGTGACCGCCCGACTGCTTCTTGTGCTTACCTTGCACCTTCACCTTACGGCGGATGGTCTCACGATAAGCGACCTCGGGTTGTGACATTATGATCTGCGCGCCGAATTTTGCCTTCAGGCGAGAGGCAATGATGTCGAGATGCTGCTCACCCATACCCGAGAGAATAAGCTCGCGCGTCTCGGTGTTGGATTCTATGTTGATGGTCGGGTCCTCTTCCTTCAGACGGTTGAGACCGGAAGCAACCTTTTCTTCCTCGCCCTTCTTCTCCGCACGCACAGCCATCGACAGGCAGGGCGTATCAAACGGCACGCCCGGCAAGGTGATCGGGCACTCGAGTGCGCACAGCGTATCGCCCGTACCCGTGCCGACCAGCTTAGCCACCGCACCAATATCGCCCGCGGGAACGAAGGGAGTCTCCTCCTGCTTCTTACCGCGGATGGTGAACAGCTTGCCGAGGCGCTCCGTCTCGCCTGTGCGGGTGTTGAGCAGCTGGCTGTCAGGCGTGACCTTACCGCGGATGACCTTGAAATACACCATCTTACCGACAAAGGGATCGACCACGGTCTTAAAGACGGTCGCCACGGTAGGCGCGTCCTCCTCGACCTTCAGCTCAACCGGCTCGCCGTTTGCGTCCTCGCCGATTTCACCCGCGACCGTCTCCGCCCAGGGAGCAAGCCACAGAAGCCCCGTCAGCAGCTGATCGATCGCCTGAAGTTCCGCCGCCGAACCGCAGAACACGGGCGCAATTTCGCCGCGGCGCACACCGTGGGCAATGCCTGTGATCAGTTCATCGGGCGTAAACTCCTCACCGGAGAAATACTTCTCCATCAGCTCTTCGCTCGTCTCAGCGACCGCCTCGCACATCGCGGTGCGAAGACCCTCCAGGCGGTGGCCCATATCGGGGATCGGCACAGCAGTCGCCTTGCCGTTTTCGTATGTATAGGCGCGGTATTCCAGCAGATTGACATAGCACTGCACCTTATGATCCACCACGTACGGTACAACCAACGGACACACCATTGGGCCAAAGTTCGCCTTCATTTCCTCGAAAACCTTATAGAAATCCGCGCTCTCGCGGTCGAGCTTGTTGACAAAGAAAATGGTGGCAATACCCTTTTTCTGCGCGGCGGCAAACGCCTTCTCCGCGCCGACGGTAACACCGCTCTTGCCCGAGATCACGACAACCGCACTACCCGCGGCACGGATACCCTCGCGCACGCCACCGACAAAGTCAAACAATCCGGGCGTATCGAGGAAGTTCATCTTCGTGCCCTTCCACTCCACAGGAACGATGGAGGTCGAGACCGATACCTTGCGGCGGATCTCTTCGGGATCGAAGTCGCTCACAGTATTCCCATCCGCCACCTTGCCCAATCGGTCGAGCTGACCAGTCAGATAGCACATTGCCTCAGTCAACGAGGTCTTACCCGAGCCGGCGTGACCGGCAAGAGCAACATTGCGGATGTTTTTTGCATGATAATATTGCATGAAATCCACGCCCTTTCTGTCTGCCTCTCTCGACAAAAGTCGTCAAAAGAGGATGTTTTGCACAAAAATATTTCGTTAGTTGAAATATCTTTATATGATTATAATATAAAAGCGTAAGGATTACAACAGTTTTTTGTGAATTTTTTTGCAAGATTGCCAATTTTTCATTAGTAAAAAAACAATAGCCGTATGCGCGGTCGGCGCATACGGCTATCGACAATTTTTGATTATTTTTGCTGCATAAAGCGGGCGTGCGCCTCGCGCAGCTCGACGCTGGTGTCCTCGGGACAGGTGGGGTTACAATGCGCCCACGCGCCTGTCTCGCTGGAAGCGTTATACTTAATTTTATTAGCACTGCGCATCGGCGGATAGAACGCGATGTGCCAGTGGTACTCAGCCGACAGATCCTCCCCGTTCACAGGTTCGTTGTACATACACATCATATACGGGAATTTGTACCCGAAGAGGCTGTCGAGCATACCCGCGGTCTGACGCAGAACCTCCGCAAGGTCTGAACGCTCCTCGGCGGTGAACTCGGAAATGTTCGACTTATGCGCATTGGACATAATATACACGCCGTAAGGATATTCCGAGAAAAACGGTAAAAACACCGTGAAGTGCTCACTGCGGAAGATCACGCGGCGCCCGTCAGCGACTTCGTGATCCAACCAGTCGCAGAACAGGCATTTCCCCTTCTCTGCATAGTGCTTTTTCGCGTTCTCCACCTCGAGTTCCAGCTTCTTCGGCAAGAAAGAGTAGCCGTAGATCTGCCCGTGGGGGTGCGGCATCGTCACACCGACGACGTCGCCGCGGTTTTCGAAAATGAAGACATACTTGATCTTCTCATCCGCGCTGAGCTCCTCATAGCGCTCCGCCCACAGATCGACGAGCTTCGCGATATGTTCGCGGGGTAGTTCGGGCAGCGTCACTGTGTGCTCAGGCGAGTAGAGAATGACCTCGCACTTGCCATAGCAGGGGGCCGTCTCGAAAAAATCGTCCGCCACCGCGTCGGGAGCGGGCGGATTCTGGGACAGCGCTGGGAAATCGTTATCGTATTTGAGCACGTCAAAGTGATCCGGCACCTTGCCGCTGCCCGGGCAGAAGGGACAGTAGTCCTTCGGCATCTGCGGACGATTCTGCCGATGCGAGGCGATCATAATCCAGTCGTTTGTTAAAGGGTGTTTACGCAGTTCAGCCATTCTATACTCGACCTTTCATATGTAGAATATTACAGTTTATCAATGCAGACGCCGCCACAGGGACGGATATTCAGCACGTGGCAGGTGCCCTCACCAAACACGCCCTCGATGACGGACTTGAACTCATCGAGCTTATCCAGCGGGACAAAGTTCTGTGTTGTGCCGCCGAAGCCGCCGCCGTGGACACGCCAAGCGCCACACCCCTGTAACACGCCTTGTGCGAGCGCCAGCGCAAGAGACATCCCCTGCTCCTCAACGTTGCAGTTTGGATAGACGTTCTGCAGATATTCAAACGAGGAATTGCCCGACTCGATAATCAGCGACTTAAAGCCCTTGAAATCTCCACGGCGCAATGCCGCAACCTGCTCGACCACGCGGGCATTATCCCGCAAGAAGTGGATCGCGCGCAGCACAGCGCGGTCGCCGTGACGCTCCCGCAGCTCGCAGATGTTGGCAAGCAGCGACTCCATCGTCGTCTCGCGAAGATATTCCACCCCAAGCGAGGCGGCCACCGCGCGCATCTCCGTAGGGATGGCGGCGTATTCGTTGGTCAGATCGGCGTGATTACCGCCGACGTCGACGATGCACAGCGCGTGATCAACCGCAGAGAAATCGAAGTCAATCTTCTCGATGATCGGCTTAGCAGGATCAGCGAAGTCAATCGTGATAATATTACCGACCGAAGATGCCATCTGATCCATCAAACCGCAGGGCTTACCGAAATAGGCATTCTCGGCATACTGCGCGATCTGCGCAATCTCCACAGCGCTGACAGCGCCGTCATTATACAAATGATTCAGGATCACACCGACCAGCACCTCAAAGGCTGCCGAAGAAGAAAGACCTGAGCCCTTGAGCACGTTCGAGGTGGTGTACGCCTCGAAACCGCCAACCGCATAGTCAAGTTCGGTAAAGCGGGCAGCCGTGCCGCGGATGAGCGACGAGGAACGGTTCTTCTCCTCCTCGCGGGGCATCAGCTCGTCAAGAGCGATCGTATCCATCGGATAGCCTTCCGACTTAACGGAGATGATTCCCTGCGTCGGGCGGACAATTGCGATGACATCAAGATTGACACTGCCCGCCAGTACGCGGCCGTGATTGTGATCGGTGTGGTTGCCGCCGATCTCGGTACGTCCGGGGGCTGAGAACAGCATCAGCCCGCCGTCGCTGTCGCCGAAGGTCTCAACAAAGCCCTCAACTGCCTTTGCATAGCGGGAACGCTGAGCCGCAATATTCTCCTCACCATACAGGATAGAAAACGCACGGTCATAATGACCGGATTCAAGCTTTCTGAGCATTGCATCGGATGCGGACATGGTCATCTTCCTTTCTCTTAATCACCGTTACTATTTTTATTATAAATAGTCTTTTGAAAAAGTTCCACCCTTTTATTTATCATTTCTATGGACATATGTTGCAAGATGTGCTATAATAACCTGGAAGAATATAAGGAAGGGGGGATCTTCTATGCAAAATCTGCGCTACTCTTTTAAAAACACCTTAAAAGAGAACGCGGGTCTGTCTGTGTACAACACCGGCTATGAAAAATGCGACAGCAACTACGGTTGGGGACCCGCTTTGCGCGATCATTATTTGATCCATTATATCTCTGCAGGCCGCGGCATTTACGTACACGGTGATCGCACCTATGACCTGCATGAAGGCGACCTCTTCCTCGTCAGTCCAGGCGAGCTCATCCATTACCGCGCCGATCAGAAGGATCCGTGGGAATATTGCTGGGTCGGTTTCAACGGCACCGACGCACGGCGGCTGGTGTCTATGGCGGGCTTTTCCCCCAACGAACCCGTGCTGCATAGCAAATCGCCCGACGAATCAAAGCGACTACTGATGACAATCACCGAAGGAAGCGGCAGCAACGCCGCCGACGATGCACAAATGGTCGGCTGCCTTTACCTCTTCCTTGCACACCTGATTCGCCTCAATGGTCTGAACACGGTCGGCAACCCTCATCAGGAATACGTCGCTAACGCTCTGCGATTCATACAATACAATTACGCTAACGACATCGGCATCAGTGATATCGCCCGCTATGTCGGCATCAGCCGAAGTCAGCTCTATCGCGCGTTTTTAGAGGACTTTGGCATCTCCCCGCACACCTATCTGCAGCGTTACCGCATCAACGAAGCGTGCAGCCTGCTGCGCAACCCCAACTATTCCATCGCCGAGGTCGCTGGCTCGGTCGGCTTTAATGATCCTCTCTATTTTTCCCGCGTATTCAAGAGCATCAAGCAATGCCCTCCCTCCACCTACCAACGAGAGAAAAAGGTCAAATAACCCAAAAGGCCACCGACGGCAGTCGGTGGCCTTTTCGCTTTCGAAAGCCGCATAATAATTTTAACACATTACTGCGTGTATGGCAAGTATCCGTGCTATTGCACCTGCTGCATATCTTCCCGCAGACGACGAATGATGCGTTTCTCCAATCGAGAAATATACGATTGTGATATCCCGAGCATATCCGCCACCTCCTTCTGCGTATGCTCCTTCTCACCGCAGATTCCGAAACGCAAGCACATAATACGCCGTTCTCTGGAGCTCAGGCGCGATACACAGGTGAGCAGCTCATCCCGCTCCGCTTCCTGCTCCATATCCCGATGCACGACGTCTGGATCGCTGCCGAGAATATCCGATAACAACAGTTCATTGCCGTCCCAATCGACGTTAAGCGGCTCGTCAATAGAGATCTCGTTACGCTTCTGCGCATTTTTGCGCAGATACATCAAAATCTCATTTTCGATGCAGCGGGACGAATAGGTTGCGAGCTTAATGTTGCGTCCCGGGCAGAAGGTGCGCACCGCTTTGATAAGGCCAATCGTTCCAATCGAAATCAGGTCCTCGATACCGACGCCGGAATTCTCGAACTTACGTGCAATATACACGACCAAGCGCAGGTTATGGGTAATCAGCGCATTCTGCGCCACTCGCTCTCCCCGCTCGAGCCCCTCGAGTGCCGCCGCCTCCTCTTGTGCGGACAGCGGCGCAGGAAGTGTCTGAGCGCCATTGATGTAATGCACCCACTCCCCACGGAACAACCGCAAAAGCCGCAAACGAATATGCTGCCAAAATCGTATGATCATCCGATTCCCCTCCTATTCAGTAACTCATCGCCCAACCCACTACCGATCAGGCCTTCATATTCCCCGCGACCGAGGCGCGGGCACACCGCGACATAGCAATCGCCGAGCGTTCGCTCGCCCTGCGGCGTGAGTACGACGACACTATCGGGCATAAACGCCGGCAGCAGCCCGCCGCCGCCAAGCGAATCAAAGGGTACAACACGCCACAAGCCGTCGGGAGGTAATTCCTCAATATCCGTCGGAATCATCAGCAGCCCCTCCATTACCGCCCGCTCGATCACCAGCACAGGGCGGTTGGAAAACGGCTCTGTCAGGTGATTTCCACTATCGTAGAGGCATTTTACCGACACCGTTCGGCCGTCTCTGCTCACCCGCACGGTGAAATCGTGCTGTTCTGGTGCACGACGCCGAATAACACACTCAATCATCCACATAAGACCATAGCACAGCACCGTCAACCCTAGCAGCAGCCACGGGGAAATGGCATAATACATCACGCCGTTGACGACAAATAGATCCCGCGGCGCGGTAAAATGATACAGAGCCGAGCACAGCCCCGCTATGCCTGCGGATAAGCCAAAGAGCAATAAAAGCAGCCGTATGTACCGACGAGTGTTATGCCACCCGAAGCAAAGAAGCACCATTGCCCCCGCCGAAAGAAGCTTTAGTAGCAAAGACAGCCACACCGACATCGGGGGTAACAGCAACACCAGACTGAATAACGCCCCGACAAACGAGCCGAGCGCTAATCTCCATGCACTCACGTAAACGCCCGCAAAGCGTCTCACGCCGAGAAGTAGCAAAAAATCGATCCACCAATTCACCGCCAGCAACATATCCGCATACACAATCATCGCTTTGCCACCTTTCCGTTCAATACGTCTATTATAGTCCCGTGCGCGGGGTGGTTTCTGCCGAAACATGGAGAGAACTGGAAATAGGGACAGGCGAATTTCTTTTGTCAGCAGACGGTTTTTCTTTACACCGCAGGCAAAATGTGCTAAAATATGACATTGGTGCTAATTTAGGTATATATTCGGCAATTCTTCCGCGTTTTTGGTCATACTGAAAACGAAGGGAGTGCTCTTATGGAATTTAAGCAACCTGACCGAAGGGTCATACTATGCTGGGCGGTGTATACGCTGTGCGCCGCCGTCATCCCAATTGTAGCCAGCATCGTGTTGTACGCTCTGCCACTGTTGCCCGAATGGGTGTCACATATTTTTACATTCCTGTGGATCTCGACGCTTACAATCGTTCTTGCTGTCTATTATCCGCTGCGCTATCGACGGATGCGTTACGCCGTCGGGCGGGAGTCCATCGTCACCGTGCGCGGTATGCTGTTCTCCGTATATCGCCGCATGCCGCTCTCTGCCGTGCGGCATATCACCACCCTGCGCGGCCCCATCGAGCGTATGACGGGACTGACCTCGGTGCTTATCAGCGCGACGGGCGGTCATCTGCTCATTGAAGGCATTGCCGCTGACGAAGCGGACAAGCTCACAAAGGCACTGCTATGACGACCGTCATCCCGCACCGCCATCAGCACCCGATCGCCATCCTGCGCTACTCCTTTCGCTATCTCTTTTTACTGTCCGTGCCGCTTATTCGCGGCATACGCTATATTCAGACCCCACAGGGGCTTTACCAATGGGCGCAAGGAGCGTGGATCGACCTTTTAGTCATCCTCCTGCTGCTTGTACTGCCGCTTCTACTATGGCGAGGATACACGTACAGTCTGACCGATGACGGCTTTATTTTGCGCCGTGGGGTACTTCTTCGGCTGGAAACGGTCATTCCCCGCCGCCATATATCCACGCTGTCGGTGGAGAGGCCATTCTACCTGCGCCCTCTGCGTGCGGCCCGCATCGCCGTCGACACCGACGCGGGCGATCGCTTGCGCGCCGATTTTACCATCACCATCAGCGAACAGCACGCCCGCGAGATCCTCGCTGAGCGGCAAAAAAACGACGATTCGATACGGCACTATTACCGCGCGCCCTGGACGCACATCGTCGTGCTGTCGATGCTGGTATCCAACTCCTTGAGCGGCGTACTCATTCTCACCACGGCATTTTATCAAAGCGGACGACTGCTCGGCGAAGCTTACCAGCAGCAGCTCGTCGGCAATCTGGAAAATGCAGCGAACTATCTGCGCATCATCCCGCGCACGACCGCACTCATCGTGCTCGTCCTGCTCTTCGGCTGGGGCATCGCCGCTGTACGCAACCTTCTACGGCATCTGCCGTTTTGCGTGAAACGCTACCCGACACTGCTCGCCATCCGAAATGGCGCGATCACCCGTCGAGATCATCTGTGCACTGTCTCCTCTGTTCACTATCTCGACTGCCGACAAACGATCCTGTGTAAGCTGTTGCGTCTGAGTATTGTGTTCATCCACTGCATCGGCTACGGAAAGGGACAGGACTCACTTTCACTACTGATCCCAGCGTCACCAACCGCCTATGCCAAAGAACAGACCACTCGCCTGCTACCCGAGTTTCACCCTCAAGCGATCACGATGCGTCCCGCACCACGGTCATTGCTGCACTATATGGTCCGCCCGTTATGGGGAATGTTGCTGACCCTGCCCTGCGCGCACATCATCGCGCCGTTTCTCCCACTATGGGGAGATATCCTGCTGCACATGGCAAGTATCGCCTATATCCCGCTCTTGTGGGCGACGACGGTCAAGATCCTCGATCGCTACACGGCCGGTATCGGGCACGCTAACGACTTTGTCACCCTGCGCTATTCCGCACGGCTCACGTTTCACACCGTAACCGTGCCCAAGCAGGATATTATCGCCTGCCGCTTCCGACAAACGGTTTTTCAGCGACGACGGCACACGGGCGATCTGATCATCCACACGTACAGCGAAGAGCCACGCCGCCATCGAATCCGCAACATCCGCGAAACCGATGCCGCAAGCTTCTTTCAGCATATCATGCAAAAATAAGGAAAGGTGACACTTCCGATGTCGTTGCAATTTCTCCCCTTTGACCGCGCAGGCGCACAGATCGCCGCGCCCTATTTCAAGGTCCGTGCCGATCGCTTCTGCGATCGTACGGTCGGTGTCAACTATATGTGGCGGGCACCCTTCCAGGGCGCCTATGCCATCACCAACGGATGCCTGATTTTACGGGTAAATTACGGTGTAAAGGGAGTTCACTTTACCTATCCTACGGGCAAGGATCCCGCATCGGCGTTGACAGCACTCGAGCGCCACTGCCGTGAGAACGCCCTGCCGTTGCAATTCGCGGCCGTTTCAGACGAGGAGGTCGCCGCGCTCAAAAACCGCTATCCCTCCGTCACCGTGTCCGCCAACCGCGACTTCTTCGACTATCTCTATCACTACGACGATCTGGCAACCTTTGCGGGACGCCGTTATAGCGCTCAGCGCAACCACATCAACCGTTTTACCAAGCAATGGCCCGACTGGACCTATCGTCCGCTTGCCCGCGAGGACGTACCTGCAGCGCAGGCGTTCCTGGTCGAATGGCTCGAGCGCAAAAAAGCGAACGGTCCTCTCTCCCGTTCGGAAGAGATCGAGGCGCGCGGCTGTGCCGATCTACTCGAAGTGATGCACGATTTCGGGATGAGCGGGGGCATTCTCACCGTTGGCGGCGATATCGGCGCCTTCTCCATCGGCGAAGCGCTCGGCGATACCTTGTACGTTCACTGCGAAAAGGGCGACATACGCTTCCCCGGTGTCTATCAGCTGATGGTGCGAGAATTTGCCACGCATAACGCCTCACCCGCGTTGCGCTATATTAACCGCGAGGACGACTCGGGTGATGCCGGACTGCGGCAATCCAAGCTTGCTTACCGCCCCTGCGCTATATTGGAGAAAAGCATTGTCGTGGTACACGACGGAAAGGAATGATCCTATGGAGCAAATGCGTCTCGATGAGCTGGCCGCCCGTCAGCTGAACATATCCGTCAAGGAAGCCGCCGCCCTCATTATGGAAGGGCGCATCTGGATTGGGGATGTCCCCGCGGATAAGCCGGGAACGGCGATTGCAGAGGACACCGTGCTCACCTGCCGCGAAAAGGCCAAAAAATACGCCAGCCGCTCGGGCTATAAGCTCGAAAAGGCACTGGCGTGCTTTGGTGTCGATCCCACAGCGCTGACGGTGTGCGACATCGGCGCGAGCAACGGCGGCTTTACCGACTGTCTGCTGCAAAGCGGTGCGGGGCACGTATTCGCGGTGGATGTCGCCTACGGCATTCTCGCGTGGGAGCTGCGCAACGACGAGCGCGTCACCGTACTTGAGCGCACCAACGCCCGCAACCTCATCCCCGACAACCTCGGCGGCACGATCTGCGATATGGTGACGGTGGACGTGTCCTTCATCTCGCTCAAAAAGATCTTCCCCGCCATTCATCGGGTACTCAAGGACGGTGGCGAGGTCATCACGCTGATCAAGCCCCAATTCGAGGCGAAAAAGCAGGAGCTCGGCAAGAACGGTATCCTGAAGGACCCCACCGCCACCCTGCCGCCGCTGCTTACCGACATTTTTACCGCCGCCGCGGAAAACGGGCTGGCGGTCAAAGACCTAACCGTGTCCCCCATCCACGGCACCAACGGCAACGTGGAGTATCTCGCGCACTATCATCACACCGCAGACCCGATCATCGCCGACCCGTCTGCGTGGACAGATATGATCACAGCGGCGATGCAAGCACAGCCCGCTATGTAACATCCCTATCACTGTTAAAAACTTATACAGAAGCGCGCGCATAAAAAGCCGATGGCGAGATTTTCGCCATCGGCTTTGTTATTTTCACCGTCGGGGACCGCCGGGGCGGCCACCCATGCCGCCACCCATCGGGCCACCGCCCATACCGCTGCCGCCGTACAACCAGTCGGACATCGTAAACGTCTGACTGTTGCCGCCCGCCGCTAAGGTATAGCTGCCGGAATTCGTCAAGCCCGGGCAACTGATCACCACGCAGGAATAGCTCTTTTTGGGGACACAGGAGAGCAGCGTCTTGCCGTCACTGTTCTTAAGCGTCAGCTCCTCGACCGCTGATCCTGAAAAGTTCACCAGCGCCGCGCCTTGACCGTCTGCCGCGGAAAAACCCTGCGCCATCCCACTGCTGCCGACAGCAACAAACGTGCCGCCACTCACCTGCGCCGTACCGTCGTAATCCAGCGCGCCGTTACCGCTATTGGTCGGGCCGAACACAACCGTCTCGCCGCCGCTGACGTACAAGCCGCCGTTCGCATCGAGGCCGTCTCCGGTGGCATTCACCGTTAGTTTTCCGCCCGAAATGCGAATGTAGCGCGAGTGATCATCCGAAAACGAATCCTGCTGCGGCATACCGCCGCCGTAGCCGCTTTGGTCGTTGCCGCCCGCGGCATTAATGCCGTCGTCGCTCGCCGTGACATAGATCGTGCCACCCTTGATCTCCACCGACGTGCCCTCGAGCCCTTCATAGCTCTTTTCTACCGTCAGCGTACCGCCGGAGATCAGCAACACCGCATCCGCGTGCACGCCGTCATCGCCGGATGACACCGTGTAAGTGCCGTCGGTCACGGTGGCGGAGGCATTGCTGTGGATAGCATCATCCGCAGCATCCACCGTCCACGTACCGCCCTTGAGCAGCAAATTGCCGCCCGCCTTTATCCCCTTGGCGCTGACCGTGTCCTCGGTCGCGCCGGCATAGCCGCCGTACATTCCGACCCAAGGGGGCATACTGCCCGCTGCTGAGGAGCCCGACGATGCACCGCCGCCAACGGTCAATTCACCGCTGCCTGCGTCAATCTGCAAAACACCCGATGCGGAAAACCCGTCGCCGTCCGCGGTAACAGAGAAGCGGCCGCCGCCGATATACAAATAGCCAAGGGAGGTATCCTCCGTGTTCTCCACGTGGATGCCGTCTTTACCTGCCTGCAACGTATAGCTCCCCGCAGCGATGCGCACGTCATCCTTCCCCTGAACTGCGTGCCCCACCGCGTCGATATTATAGGTGCCATCGGTAAATGCCAGACTGTCCTTGCACACAATGCCGTGTCCGTACTCCGAGAGTACGCTTAAACCACCGCTGCCGTTAAAGGTCAGATCGTCCTTTGAGAACACCGCACCGTCAACGTTGTTGTCGTCGGCGGCAACAAATTCGCCCGTGGCGGACAACACGTTCTGCGATCCGCTTGCCAGCGTGATAAACACCTTATCTGCCTGCTTAATATACAGCGGCGCACTGCTCGCGTTGCTCACCGACACGCCCGAGAAGATCAGCTGAATCTTATCCGTGCTCGTCGCGTCCACGACGATCTGCCCGCTCGTCAGCGTCCCCTGAACGTAATACGTGCCCGCCGCCGTCACCTTGACGGTGTTACCGCTGATCTGCACACCGTTTGTGTTGCTCGTCGACGCACCGTCCGCCAGCGTGACCGTCGATACGCCCGCCGGGATAGCAAACGCTTTAACCGTCGTCTTCGCGGAGCCATCGTCTTTTGAGAGGACTGCCGTCGTGCTGCCCGTCGAGGGTGTCTGCGCAGAATCGCCCTCGCCTTGCATATCGCGGTCGGTGAACATATCCGATACATCCAACCCTTCCACAATCAGCGTCTCGTCCGACGGATCGGGCGGGGCGTTGCCCTCGCCCTTGTTTCCGCAACCGACTGCGGCAGTCAGCAACACTGCCACGGCAAAAAACAAACTGCCAACTCGCTTACAGCTCACCGCCGTTCCCCTCCTGTCGTGCAATCGTAATCTCCAGATTGCCGTTGCGGCAGCGCAGATCGTCGATGAATTCCTTCTCCTGCGTCGCGTCGCGCAACGTCACATGATAGGTCAACCGAAATAAACTGCCGAGATTGGTGGTCTTGATCTTCATGAGCTCGCAGGCGGTTGTATACCGCGCAAACGGCTCGTCGAACACCTCGGTATAATTGAGATCCTCGGGGATGGTAATGCGCAATATGCGCTGACGATTCATCGTGCCGCCGCGACCGATCCCGATAAACTGATACAACAGCCACGCGGCGCTCAGCACCAGCGTAAACAACATCGCATAGCCGATATACCCCATACCGGCAATCAAGCCCGCCGCCATCGCAATAAAGATCGCACCGATCTCCTTCGCCGTACCGGGTGCGGAGCGAAAACGCACCAGACTGAACGCGCCCGCCACCGCGACACCCGCGCCGATGTTGCCGTTGACCATCATAATGACCACGCATACCGTCGCGGGCAGCACCGCCAGCGTCAGCATAAAGCTACGGGTATACTGACTGCGATAGCGGTAGACCAGCGCGAGGATCAGCCCGATCACCAGCGCCATCCCGACGCAAAGCAAAAAGTCGGGCACGGCGATCCTCGTCTGTGTCGCCGTGTCAAATACCCCTTCAAACAGTTTATTCCACATAAGAAATTCCTCCTTGTGTCCTTCGTTGTTGTGTTATACGGTACGCCGTACCGTATTTGGAAAACGGAGTTTTATAGATCTGCATTTCGCTGAGAAGCGACATCAGCCACAACGGGATCGCGCCTGCGCATTTGACCTCCATAAGCACCGCATCCTCATCGAGCAACATTTCGCCGCCGACCGGCGAGCAAAGACTCAGATCATTCTCCCGCCAGTAGATCGCCTCGTCAAAGGTCACACGAAACGCACCGCCCTCCCGCCCGTAGAACGCCTCGCGCTCATAGGATAGCAACATTGAGGGCTGTATCGGCGCATAATACTGCGTAAAATACGCGATCTCGCGGGCAATCTGGCTGTCGGGTATCGTCTCCCGCCCACCTAAAAACGCCATCACCTGCGCTTCCGGCAGCCCGATACGCCGCTTATACACCACCGAGCGGTATTTCTTCTTCAGCTCCACAAACACGGTGCTGTCGGGGGTAGCGGTACCGTAGCTGCGCACACGCAGCTTTTCCTTGTAGATCGGCTTTTCCAGTGAGCGACGGATCAAGCGATGGTCAGGCGTATCAAAATACAGGCTGTTAATGCGGCTCTTCCCATACGCGTCCGGTCGCATATACTGCGCCATCGCCGCTGTGATCCGCGCCTTTTGTGCGCGGGTGATGAGGAATTTTATCTCATACCGCTCAAATATATGCTGTGCCACGTCATCACCTGCCCTTTGTCTTTCACTATACCCGAACAATATGAAGATTGTGTGTTTTTGGGGCGAAAAAGTCGTAAATAATCGGCGGGAATTTCCATTGACAAACCACCTATAGCGTGGTATACTCTTAATATCGAACAAATGTTCTTTTCGAGGTGAGCGGGATGGAGCGGCAGATTCTGCACGTGGATTGTAATAAATTCTATGCATCGGTCGAGTGCAGTCTGCACCCCGAGCTGCGGGATAAACCCGTCGCGGTCGGCGGCAGCGAGGCATCCCGCCATGGCATCGTGCTGACCAAGAACGAAATTGCCGCCGCTTACGGACTAACCACGGGCGAGCCGCTGTGGTCAGCGCGGCAGAAGTGTCCGCAGCTGGTCGTCGTGCCGCCCGACTTCCCCACCTACATCCGCTATTCAGGGATGGTGCGCCGCATTCTGCAGGATTACACCGACCGCGTCGAGCCATTTGGCCTGGACGAGGCGTGGCTGGACCTGACGGGCTGCACGGGTGACCCCGTCGCTACCGCTCACGAGATCCGCGAACGCATTAAAGAGGAGCTCGGTATCACCGTCAGCATCGGTGTGAGCTTTAATAAGTCCTTTGCCAAGCTCGGCAGTGACTACAAAAAACCTGACGCGGTGACCGTCTTTTCCCGGGAAAACTATAAAGAACTCGTCTGGCCGCTCCCTGCGAGCGAGCTCATCTACGTCGGCCGTGCGACCAAACGAAAGCTCGCCGAGCGCTACATCTTCACCATCGGCGACATCGCGAACGCCGAGCCCGCGATGCTGCGTGCCCTGCTCGGCAAATGGGGCGGAACGCTGTACGCGATGGCCAACGGCCTCGATAACCAACCCGTCATCCCTGCCGAGCAGGCAAACGCAGTGCAGTCGGTGAGCAACGGCATCACCACCCCACGCGACCTCATCGACGATCACGAGGTCAAGGCGGTGATCTATATGCTCGCCGAGAGCGTCGGCCGCCGCCTGCGCGAGCAGCATTTCGTCGGCCGCACAGTGGAGATCCGCCTGCGGGACGCCAGCCTCGCCACCCGCAGTTATCAGGTATCGCTGGATTACTACATCCAGTCCACCAAGGATATTGCAAACGAGGCATTTGCCTTGTTTCAGAAGCAGTACAACTGGGCACGCCCTCTGCGCAGTGTCACGGTCGGCATCTCCGCGCTCGAGCCCGACAATATCCCCTGCCAGCTCGACCTAATGGACAGCGATGCACGGGAAAAACATGAGAAACTCGACAAGACCGTCGACGCGCTCAAGGCTCGCTTTGGCGACGCCTGTGTGCGCCGTGCCGTTGTGCTGGAGGAGCCCGAGCTGTCGGGGCTCAGCCCCTACGAAACACACACCGTCCACCCCGTCGGTTTTTCGGGAAAACTGGAAAATTAGGATGACAAGCTATGAACTGTAAAACCTACGTCGAGGTGACCGCCGCCTTCTCACCCGAGGGCACTGTCATCCCGCTGACAATTAAATGGCAGGATGGCATCGTCTATGAAGTCGACCGCGTGCTCGACATCCGCCGCGCTGCAGCGCTCAAGGCGGGCGGCTGCGGACTTCGTTACACCTGTCGCATCCGCGGACAGCAGACCTATCTGTTCTTAGACGAGGATCGCTGGTTCGTCGAAGCACGAAAGGCATAAATAATACCCCGTTCACAACCATGAACGGGGTATTTTGTGTGTATAGGCGTTTTTCTTTACAGTTTCAAAACCCGCTTATCGCAGGCGTTTGCGGCATTGTCGACGAACTCGACGGTCGCTTCGTTCTCACCCAGCACGACCGAGGCACCGATGAAGGTTGCGGCGGTCTTATCAGGAATCGAAGAGATGACAACAGGCCACTGTTGCCCATGAACGTCCTGTTCATCGCCCGGCATCCACACCTCATTGATGTGCCTGTGCCCACACAGCATCAGATGGGGTTTGACATCCTCGCGCAGCAGGCGCACCCAATCACCGTAGAGGTCAAACTCGATATCAAACGGGGGCTCAAAGGTATTCGTAAAGGGATTGTGCGCCAGCACAAGGCGGTATTTCACGCCATCGGCGTCATATTCCTCCTGCGCATTAGCGATCACCTGCTCGAGGAACTTTGTCTCGCGCTTGCGGAAAGCGTGACAGCAGACGGTGTGCCCGTATTCATCATGCCGGTCCTCTTTATCCTCGCCGCAGTCAAGAACGATGCCCCAGATGCAGCCGACACGGAAAGTGAAATACGACCGACCTAAGCTGTTCGGTGTATATTGCTCAAGGCGCTCGGCAAGATAGCCGCGCAGATCGTGGTTGCCACGGGAAAATACACAGGGGATCTCACCGCCCGTCACACCAGAGACGATGCGATACAGCACCGTCATATTCTCCTCGCTGCCGCTGTGGTCCGCGGTGTCGCCACCCATCACCAACAGATCGAGTTCACCCATATTCTGCGCCGCCGCGACAGGTTCCTTTACCATCCCGTGCGTGTCGGACAGATGCGCAATGCGGATATCCGTCGTCTTCGTCAGCGGGCGGAAAGAATAGACGTACTCCTGTACCGGCTCGGTCTCAGGGAAATACGGCTTACGGTCAATGATCGGTCGGCAGCAAACCGTGTATTCCTTCGCAGTATCCAGCACCTCCATAGGCACGCATATCCGATGGATGGCGCATTTTGAACGGATGATGCCGTTAGAATCGTCAAAATACTCTTCCCCGCCGCACTTCACCGAGACAAGCATCTCCCGCTCAACGGGCATCATAATCTGGTATTCCCGATCCACCGCGAACACCGCGGGATGGGTCGCTAACAATGACGAAATTTCTTTAACAGACACAGAAACATCCCCCTACAATTATTTACATCAGCATAGCACAAACACCATTTAAAAGCAAGAGAAAAAGCCGCATTTTCTGCGGCTTTTTCTTAGAATTCGATTATTTGCGCACCACGATATTGTCCATCGCCTTGACAATGCAACCGCCGGGGACGACACCACGCATCGAGGTAAGCGGATAGACGGTGGTCGCCTTGCCAATCACCGTGCCGGGGTTGAGCACACAGCCACAGCCGACGTCCGCATCATCCGCAAGGATGCCGCCGATCTTGCGAAGCCCGGTTTCGTAATCCTTGTCGCCGTGGATGACCACGGGCTTGCCGTCTGCTTTCAAATTCGAGCAGATGGAGCCCGCACCCATATGCGCGTGATTACCGAGCACCGAATCGCCAACGTAGTTATAATGCGGCACTTGAACCTTATCAAGCAGGATGCAGTTTTTGAGCTCCGAGGAGTTGCCAATGACGCAGTTTTCGCCCGTGATGACATTGCCGCGGATAAACGCGCCTGGTCGCACCTCGGTGCCCGAGCCGATGATAGCAGGGGCTTCAATGGTGGCGGTGGGATAGATCTTCACGTTCTCCCCCACCAGCACGCCTTCGGCAATGAGCGTGTAGCCGGCGATACCTTGCTCGATGAGTGCGAGGATGTGCGCCTTGATCTTCGGCAGCATCTCCCACGGGTATTCCGCCTCGGCGAACAGCTCCTTGAGGTACGGCACTTGGCAGTCGAACAATTCCGCTGTTTTCACACACTTATTCAACGCTGTGACCTCCTTCAATCACCTTGGCGGCGATGCGCTCGGCGAATGCAACACAGGATTCCTGCGTCTCGCTCTCCACCATTACGCGGATGACCGGCTCGGTGCCGCTCTGGCGCAGCAGAACGCGTCCCTTGCCGTCGATAAGCTTCTCCACTGCTTCCTTCTCGGCGAGTACTCCCTTATCCGCCAGCGCAGAGGCCTTATCCTTAACGCGGATGTTGATCATATACTGCGGATACAACTGTACAGGCTCGGCGAGCTTGGCGAGCGTCGACTTAGTGTCGCACAGCTCCTCCGCGAGCATGATCGCGGTCAATAGGCCGTCGCCCGTCGTAGCATACTTCTTGAGAATGATGTGACCAGACTGCTCGCCGCCGAGGCTGTAGTCGTTATCTTGCATACACTCGTACACGAAACGGTCGCCAACCTTGGTCTGCGCACACTTCATCCCCGCTTCGACGAGGCTGTTGACAAAGCCGCTGTTGGACATCACGGTCGCCACGACGGTATCTTTATTGAGCATACCGCGGGATTTAAGCCGCTTGCCCAGAATATACATCATCGCGTCGCCGTCAACCACATTACCGTTCTCGTCCACCGCGATGCAACGATCGCAGTCGCCGTCAAAGGCAAAGCCGACGTCCAGATGCTGCTCCTTAACGAGCTTGCAAAGGTTCTCAATGTGGGTCGATCCGCAGTTTTCGTTGACGTTCAACCCGTCGGGCTCCGCGCCAACGACCAGCGTCTGCGCACCCAACGCGCCAAACACCGCGCGGGCAATCATCCACGACGCGCCGTTCGCACAATCGAGACCGATGCGCAGATTCTTATACGAATTCGACGCGACCGAAATGAGATAAGCCACATAGCGGTTACGGCCCGCAACATAGTCGACGATGCAACCGATGCGCTCACGGCACGCGAGCGGCAGATCAGGCGTGGAAACGCCCAGTGCCTTCATATCGCCGTCGATATACGCCTCAATAAGCAGCGTCGTCGCGTCGTCGAGCTTCTCGCCGTAGCGGTTAATGATCTTGATGCCGTTGTCATAATATGGGTTGTGCGACGCAGTAATCATAATACCGCAGTCAAACTCATCCTGCCGCGTAACATAGGACACGCTCGGTGTAGTAGTCACGTGCAGCATATAGGCATCCGCGCCCGAAGCGGTGATGCCCGCAACGAGCGAATACTCCAGCATATAGCTCGAGCGACGAGTGTCCTTACCGATGACGATGCGCGGACGATAACCCGCCTTCGCACAGCCGGACAGCGCTGAGCCGTAATACCAGCCGAGAAAACGGCCGATCTTATAAGCGTGCATTGAGGTCAGATTGAGGTTTGCTTCTCCGCGAAAGCCGTCGGTGCCAAAATACTTATTCTTGCGCGGCTCTCCCGCCACCTCAGGCTTGATCGCAATCTTATCCTGCAACAATTCATCTGCCGAGATATCAAACAGCTCGCAAAGCTGCAGTACTTTATCGATCTGCGGCAACGCCTGATCCATCTCCCACTTGGAAACGGACTGACGGGACACCGAGATCTTCTCTGCCAACTGCTCCTGCGAAATACCGGCCGCCGTACGCAGCCGTGTAATCTTCTCACCAATCGTCATTGATAGGCTCCTCTCTATTGTCAGCATACTAAAAGAATATACCAAATAAGATCTTGCTATTCTATATTAGCAAATCTATTTTTGCATAACAAGCAACTTTCGTTTGAACTTTACCGCAACCACCTGTTGCGTTTTTGGTTTTTTATTGTATTTTATCATAAAACCCATTCGATGGCAAGTGAAATTTCGTCAATAGAAATTGGCATACAGACAAAAAGGGCACCGCCGCAGCGGTGCTCCTTTTATTATAACAATTCCATTTCTGAACGCACAGCGTCGTCCATCGCGCATTTTTCGACGAACACCTTATCGGGATCGCGGTGCTTCTCTAACTCGTTGAAATACCGCAGGCCAAAATCGTGCAACGCCGCGGCGCTGAAATGCAGATTGTCAGGATTGGCGCCAAGCCCTTGGGCCGAAACGAAACCGACGCGGTCGTTATCTTGTGCTACGCGGCGCAGCGCCTCATTGACATACGGGTAATTTGCAGTTTCCGGATACGCGGCACAGTTTGCGAGGAACTCCCCTAAACCACCAAGTAGAAACGGCACGTCATACAAATCAAGATCGCGGCGAAAGCCGTCCAGAATCAACTGAAACCGCTCAGCATAAGTAGGATACCGATCATCATGACAATCCGACTCACCCTGATGCCACAGCACGCCCGCGATGGTCGAGGTGCGCTGGGCGAGCCGTGCCTGTGCGATCGCGTGGTCGTACAGCAAGCCACCGACGCGCCACTGGTTAAGGCTCGTGCCGCCGTCCGCGCAGGGAATCAGCCCCACATCGACATCGTATTTCTTCGCATACGCCTCGGCGAAGCTCTCCGCGAGACACACGCCCGAGAACACGCGATCACCGTTCACGGGACGGTATAGCCGCTGCCAACGGCCGTTGCGCAGCACCCACAAGCGACTGTTATCCAACTCGTGCGCATCGGCAAGAGATCCGCGCCCTGCCATATTGGATTGTCCGATCAATAAGAAAGAATGGATCATCGTCATGCTCCTTACCGATAAGTTCTTGTAGAAATGTTCTTCAAAACTATTATACACGATTATACACGAAACTGAGAGAAAATCAAGTAAAATAGGAGCAACGGCCTGTGGGCGTCGCTCCCATTTTGGTGCCGCTGACCGGGGTCGAACCGGTACGGTATTGCTACCGAGGGATTTTAAGTCCCTTGTGTCTGCCTATTCCACCACAGCGGCGTGTTATAAGGGCGGAAGGTTAATCCGCCCTATATCATACCCTGTTTGTGTGCGATTGTCAAGAATAATTATTGCTCTTTCGGCTGACGCATCGTCAGACTGATACGCTTCTTTTGCACGTCGACGGCGAGCACCCACACCTGTACGATGTCGCCAACCTTCAGCACCTCGGACGGATGCTTAATAAAGCGGTTGGTAATCTGCGAGATGTGCACAAGACCATCCTGGTGCACGCCGATGTCCACAAATGCGCCGAAATCGACGACGTTGCGCACCGTGCCCTTGAGCTCCATTCCCGCTTTCAACGCTTCAATACCGACGATGTCGGTGCGCAACAGCGGTTTGGGCAGCTCATCACGCGGGTCACGACCGGGATGCAGCAGCTCGGCGATAATGTCGGTGAGCGTCGGCTCGCCGACATTCAGCCGCTTCGCAAGCTCGGTAAGCCCGATCTCGTCCACCTTTGCCTGCAGACCCGACAGCTCCTTCACCGTCACGCCGCAGATGTCCAGCAGCCCCTTCGCCACCTCGTAGCTCTCAGGATGAACCGCGGTGTGGTCGAGCAGATTTTTACTCTCCGGCACACGCAGGAAGCCCGCGCACTGCTCGAACGCCTTCGGCCCAAGCTTCGGGACCTTCTTGAGCGCCGCGCGGGAGGTGAACGTACCGTTCTCCTCGCGGTAGGCGACGATATTTTTCGCCACGGTGGCGTTGATGCCCGCGACCTGCTCAAGCAGCGGCGCAGACGCCGTGTTGAGGTCAACACCGACGGCGTTGACGCAGGATTCCACCACGCCGTCGAGCGCCTCGGTCAGCTTCGCCTGTGGCAGATCGTGCTGATACTGCCCAACGCCGATCGCTTTCGGGTCGATCTTAACTAGCTCCGCGAGCGGATCCTGCATACGGCGGGCAATAGACACCGCCGAACGGAGATTGACGTCGTAATCCGGAAATTCCTGCGCTGCCAATTTCGACGCAGAATACACCGACGCGCCCGCCTCACTAACCACCATATAGGCGACCCCGCTCAAATTCTGCTCACGGATAAGATCGGCGACAAACACCTCGGTCTCGTGCGAGGCAGTGCCGTTGCCAATGGCGATGACCTCCACCCCATGGTGACGGATAAAGCCGGTGATGATCTGCTTCGCCTGCTCCATACGCTTAAACTGCGGCACGGGATAGACGATGCCGGTGTCCAGCACCTTACCCGTCGCGTCGATGACCGCCGTCTTACAGCCGTGCTGATAACCGGGATCAAGACCGAGCGTGACCTTACCCTTGACTGGCGGCTGCATCAGCAGCTGACGCAGGTTAGAAGAAAACACCTTGATCGCCGCTTCGCTCGCCGCATCGGAAAGGGCATTACGCATCTCGCGCTCAAGCGAGGGGAAGATCAAGCGATCATAGGAGTCCTCCGCCGCGAGACGCACCTGCTCGGTTGAGGGGCAATCCGCCTTAAGATGCTCCGAGAAGATGATGCGCAGCGCGTGGGCAGAATCAAACTCCACCTTAACCTTGAGAAACTCCTCACGCTCACCGCGGTTGATCGCCAGCACGCGATGACCGGGAACTTTATTCAGCGGTTCGCGGAATTCGTAATAGTTTGCATAGACGCTGTCCTCCTCCTTCGCCGCGGCAGAGGTCAGATAGCCGTTCGCCATACAAACCACGCGCAGGCGCTTTCGCACAGCGGGGTCGTCGGCAACCATCTCAGCAATGATGTCCCGTGCACCCGCGAGCGCATCCTCGACGGTGGGAACGTCCTCGGTGATATACGACGCAGCGGCGATAAGAGGATCTTCCCCGTTCGGCTCCTGCGCGTACAGTATCTGCGCGAGCAGCTCGAGCCCCCGCTCTTTCGCGACCGTCGCACGTGTGCGGCGTTTCGGGCGATATGGGCGATAGAGGTCGTCAAGCTCCGTCATAGTCACTGCACGGTCGAGTGCCGCCGCCAATTCCTCGGTCAGCGCGCCCTGCTCCTCAATGGTCGCGCGGTATTTTTCGCGCGTTTCGTTGAGGTTGCGCAGATAGGTCAGGCGCTCGGACAGTTCGCGCAGCACCTGATCGTCCAGCGAGCCCGTCTGCTCCTTGCGGTAGCGGGCGATAAACGGGATGGTGTTGCCGTCATCGAGCAAGCTGATAACGCTCTCGACCTGCTGGATCTTCAGGTGAAATTCACCGGTTAATTGAGTGAGGATATCCATAGGTTACTCCTTGAAAAGATGATGGGTTTATTTTAGCATAAATCGCCGCCCCGCGTCAATGAAAATTGACAGAATTTGCAGGTTTATGGTACAATAGCCAAAACGAAAAAAGGAGGGTGAGCGAATGGTTAAGCTCTACACGGTATGCTGTGCGGCGCTGACGAATGACAAGCAGCTCAACGACGCGCTGGCAAAACTGGATGCCGCAAGACGCGCGCGGGTCGAGCGCCTGCAGGATAAACAAAAGCGGGCGCAATGCGCCGCAGCGGGGCTACTGCTCACCTACTTGTTCGGACGCGACGAGCAACCGCCCGCTCTCACCCACGGCTCACGCGGCAAACCGTATCTCATCGGCGAGGGCGTGCCCTATTTTAACCTCTCGCACAGCGGCGATTGGGTATTCTGCGCGGTGGCAGACAGCGAGGTCGGCTTAGACGCGCAGGAGCGCACCTCTTGCCGTGACAAGATCGCCGAGCGGTGGTTCACTGACTCCGAGCGTGTATGGCTCGCCGAGGACCCCGATGGGCGGTTTGCCACCTTGTGGGCAAAGAAGGAAGCCTACTGCAAGTTCACGGGCTTCGGACTGGTGCTGCCACCGAGCAGCTTCACCGTTCCCTGCCCCGCGGACGGGTGGGACGAGGATAACCGATGCTGTTGGAGAGAATTTGTGTTCGCTGCAGAGCCGGCGATCGCAGTTGCGGTGTGCTGCGGGATGGACGATTCCTTTGACGAAATTGTTGATTTGGAATTAAATAAGATACTATAAAAAAGCGCCGACTGTCGTCGGCGTTTTTCACTGTCTGAATTTACTTTGGTAATAGGCAATGATGGTGTCCTCCTTGCCGATGATCTCGTTATAGCCTGTGAAGATCGCGCCACCAAGCGACATCAGCTCCCCGCACTCCACCGAGGTCACATCGTCATTGACGAACACCTCTTTATCCCCGCAGGTGATGATGACGTGCCCGTTAGCGGTGTCAATGCGACCTCCATGGCCGAGGCCGTCTTCTTTCGGGTTCCCTTCGCCGTCCATATAGCGGCGCACGACATACAACAGCTCGCGACCGTCGATACGTTCCGCAGCGCTGTCGGTGCGTTTCTTTTTACGCGAAAACAAGCCCATATCCATCTCTCCTGCCCATGATCTGTTACCATTGTACGGACATAGCGGTATTTTGTCAAGACGGACTTGCCACAAATGAAATAATGTGCTATTATAGGAAATAATACAGAAAAAAAGCGAGGTGAGCACCGTGGCGAAGACCGACCGTTACAAAAAGCTTTTTTCCAACACGCTTATATTGGGTATCGGCACCTTCAGCTCCAAGGTGCTGACCATCCTGTTAATGCCGCTGTATACCAGCTTTCTCACCAACGGCGAGTACGGCATCGTCGACCTGCTTGTGCAGGCGGCGAACCTGCTCATCCCGATGGTGTCGTTGGGTATGAACACCGCCGTGCTGCGCTTCGGTATGGACGGAGAAACCGACCGCCGCACCGTGCTGTCAACGGGACTGGCGGTAGACCTCATCGGTTTCGGGGTGTTTCTGCTGTTTGCGCCGCTCATCGCGACCATCCCCAGCCTCGGCGACTATACGCTGTGGATCTATGTGTTCGTGTTCACCTCAATGCTGCACTATCTGTTCGCCTACTTTGTCAAAACGCTGCAGAAAGTGCGTCTGTTCGCAATATGCAGCGTCATCGGCACGGCGATCACCCTGCTGCTGGATATTCTCTTCCTCGCGGTGTGGAAGATCGGTGTGGTGGGCTATCTGCTTGCCATCATCCTGTCGGATGCCATCTGCACGCTGCTGCTCTTCCTCTTTGCAAAGCTTCACCGCTATATCCGTCCCGCGCAGATCAAAAAAGACATTACCCGCGCGATGCTCAAATACTCCATCCCGCTCATCCCGACCACTGCACTGTGGTGGGTGACGGACGTGTCCGACCGCTATATGGTCGCCTATATGATCGACGAGGCGGCAAACGGTCTCTACGCGGTGTCGTATAAGATCCCCAACCTGCTCATCCTCATCAGCGGCATCTTTATGGATGCGTGGCAGATGTCGGTGCTCACCGAAAAGAGCCGCCTTGAACAGCAAAAGTTCTTCTCCAACATCTTCAAGATGTATCAGTCGCTCATCTTCGTATGCGGGTCACTGCTCATCGTGTTCGCGAAGGTCATTACGCGCATCCTAGTCGCGGACAGCTTCTATCTCTCGTGGCAGTATATGCCCACCCTCATCCTGTCAACGGCGCTGTCCTGCTTCGTCACCTTTCTCGGCACCATCTACGTGGTAGAGAAGAAAAGCAACCACGCGCTGATCGACACCCTGCTCGGCACGATCTTCAACGTCATCGGCAACTTCTTCCTCATCCGCGCGTTCGGCGTGCAGGGCGCGGCGATCTCGACGGCGGCAAGCTACGCCTTTGTGTTCCTGCTGCGGGCGTTTAAGACCCGCCGCTATATTCCCATCGACTGGGATCTGCCCCGCTTTGGCATCAGTATGGCGGTACTCATCGCGCAGTGCGTGATTATGATCGCGGAGATCCCCTGCTGGATCCCGATCGAGGCGGCATTGTCTGCGGTGCTGATCCTACTGCATTTCCGTCCGCTTCTTAACAGCGCTAAGCATATCCTGAAACGGGGTGGCTGATATGGACCGTTGTCAGGAGATCGAACGCAGCATTATCAAGAAGTATCGCAAGACGATCTGGAACCCGTTTATCGGTGGATTAAAAGACTATAAAATGATTGAGTCGGGCGACCGCATCGCGGTGTGTATCTCGGGCGGCAAGGATTCTGTGCTGCTGGCGAAATGCCTGCAGGAATTACAGCGCCACGGCAGCGAAGTGCCGTTCGAGTTGGAATATCTGGTGATGGACCCCGGCTATCAACCCGAAAATCGCCGTCGCATTGAAGAAAATCTGCAATTATTAGGGCTGAACGCGCATTTCTTTGACTCCCCCATCTTCTCGGTGGTGGAAAAGCAGACGGACGGCACCCCTTGTTATCTGTGCGCACGGATGCGGCGCGGCTACCTATATAAATTCGCTCGCGAACTCGGCTGTAACAAAATTGCGCTCGGGCATCACTTTGACGACGTCATTGAGACAATCCTGATGAGTATGCTCTACGGCGCACAGATGCGCACGATGATGCCGAAGATCCACTCGACGAACTTCGAAGGAATGGAGCTTATCCGTCCGCTCTACCTTGTACACGAAAAGGATATCGTGTCGTGGGCACGGTACAATAAACTCGAATTTCTGCGGTGCGCCTGCGCCGTCACCGATGTGAGTCGCGAGGATGTCGTCAGCAAGCGCGCCGAAAT
>JAEIGA010002821.1_pt1 | contig 27469 bp, 20 predicted proteins | sample 9270691 | NCBI WGS metagenome assembly JAEIGA01 (sample SAMN17057246, study PRJNA624740) | gut metagenome | biome: biome; isolation source: fecal sample | host: Bos grunniens | place: China: Xizang | collected 2019 | reverse complement strand
GCGAATAAAAGAACTATTTTCGCCCACAATTTAAAGAAAACTATGGAGATTACAGGAAAAATCATCGCAGTGCTTCCCGAGAGAGGCGGCGTATCAAAGACAGGAAACGAGTGGAAAATGCAGGAATATGTTTTGGAAACACATGAGCAGTTCCCAAAGAAGTTGTGTTTTAACGTATTCGGTGCAGACAAGATAGCAGCGTTCAACATCCAGGCAGGCGACGAGCTCACAGTATCGTTCGACATCAATGCCCGTGAATACAACGGCCGTTGGTACAACGATATCCGTGCATGGAAAGTAGAGAGAGGTACAGCTGCTCCAGCAGGTGCCGACACTCCGGTCATCAACGCACCAAAGGTTGAGGTACCCGACTTCAGCAAGGCTGCAAACGACCCGGACGATTTGCCATTCTAAAGAATAAGAATTTGGTGGTTTACAATACAAATGCAGAGGACAGCACGCTTTCCTCTGCATTTATTATTACATTCTTCACCGACTCATAACACGAGGAACAACACAGTTGAGAAACAAAAGCGAAGTCAACTCACAACAGTTTTACAATTAGACAATGGAATTACTCTTCATTTCCATTGTCTATCTTTGCTTTCCTGCAAACTTGTATAAAAACACTGACATCAACAAATGCGTCACGACAAGCAAAATATGATTCATTGAGCCCATTATTTTACTTTTCAAATCCAGCAAATAATAGTACTCTGTGACATCCATAATAAATGTCACCAGCATTGACATCGCAAACAAAGCAGAACAAACAGACAAAATATAAGAAATTATTTTCATAAGTATTTATTTGTTTTACGGGTTTCTTGAATACACACAAAAAAAGCGCGGTACTTTCAGTATCTCGCTCTGACAAGGTGTTTGGCGTACCCGAGAAATCGAAACAACAGAAAGCCCGCGCAAAGCGCAGGCATCCTAATAGTCATCCAATTTCTCAATATATCAAGTCGCCAAACTTTTGTCAGAGAAGAAACTATTAAAACGCTTTTACAATATGTCTAAAATGTGCGTATAAACTATACGCTATGCTTCATAGGCTAAAATTTTAATGTTTGCGTTGCAAACATACGAATATTATTTAATAAATCAAAAAATCATACGATATGTTTAAAAACAATGATGGCAACCCTTTTTCTTTGAGTTGTCATCATTGTAGTGGTTGTATAATGCAGAAGTTTGCTTTTTAGTCTTTTCAAAATCAAGAGTTCATGCTCAACAAAAACTCATCATTATCCTTTGTCCTCTCAAGTCTGTCCTTAAGGAACTCCATGGCCTCGATTGGTGTCATGTCGGAAAGATGCTTGCGCAGAATCCACATGCGGTCGAGTGTCTGGCGGTCAAGCAACAAATCGTCGCGGCGTGTTGACGAAGCGATGATGTTGACAGCCGGGAATATGCGTTTGTTGGCAAGTGAGCGGTCGAGCTGCAACTCCATGTTACCTGTACCCTTGAACTCCTCAAAGATAACCTCGTCCATCTTTGAACCGGTATCGATAAGGGCTGTTGCAATGATGGTGAGCGAACCGCCGTTCTCAATGTTTCGTGCCGCACCGAAGAAGCGCTTTGGCTTGTGCAGCGCGTTGGCATCTACACCACCCGAAAGCACCTTGCCCGATGCGGGAGAAACGGTGTTATAGGCACGCGCAAGACGTGTAATAGAGTCAAGGAAGATTACCACATCGTGACCGCACTCTACCATTCGCTTTGCACGCTCAAGAACGATTCCTGCGATTTTCACATGACGCTCGGCAGGCTCATCGAATGTGGATGCAATGACCTCAGCATTTACCGAGCGTGCCATGTCGGTTACCTCCTCGGGGCGCTCGTCAATGAGCAGCATAATCATGTATGCCTCGGGATGGTTTGCCGAAATCGCGTTGGCAATATCCTTCAAAAGCATTGTCTTACCGGTCTTTGGCTGAGCCACAATGAGCGCACGCTGTCCCTTTCCGATTGGTGAGAAAAGATCTACTACGCGCGCCGAGACATTGTCATAGCTGCCGGCACAAAGTGTGAATTTCTCATCGGGGAACAGTGGTGTGAGGTTCTCGAACGATACGCGGTCGCGCACGAGTTCGGGCGCAAGACCGTTGATTCGGTTAACCTTTACAAGTGGGAAATATTTCTCGCCTGCCGATGCGGGACGGATTATACCCTCGACAACATCGCCTGTCTTGAGACCATAAAGTTTTATCTGCGACTGCGAAACATACACATCGTCGGGCGATGCGAGATAGTTGTAGTCTGATGAACGAAGGAAACCATAATTGTCGGGCATGATTTCAAGAACGCCCTCAACACGCAACACATCGGCAAAATCGTACTGCTTTGGAGCAGCAGGCTTCTCCTCGGGCTGTGCCTGTTCGCGCTTCTCGTTGTTGTTACGGTTCTTCTTGTTGTTTTTATTATTGTTATCGTTATTCTTCTGCGTCTTGCCAGCCTTCTCGAATTTGTCTACAAGTTCTACAGGCAACTCTGTTGAATCTGTCGGCAAATCCTCAATTGCAACAAACTCTTCGCTGATTATGGCTTTTGGGGCCGGGACAGCAGCAACGCTATGTTCCATATGAACTTTCACCGGTATGGCATCACCGTTCTCCTTTGGCTTGCGGCCGCGTTTCTTTGGTGCGCTTTCATTCTTTTCAGCAGGAGCCTCGGTAGTCGGTTCTGTAACTACAGCTTCTGATACAGGAGCTTTGGGCTGAACTGTCTCGGGAGCTACGGTTTTCTCGTTCTTTGGCTTGCGGCCACGCTTCTTTGGCTGGGGAGCCTCTGCGGGAACCTGTGGGGTCACTGCCTCGGGGGCTGCGACCTCAGTAACAAGAGCTACAGTCTTCTCCTCTGCAACGGGAGCCGCTGCCAGCTTTACTGGTGCAGGCTGCTCATTCTTCGGCTTCTGGGGTTCACTCTTTTCAACTTTTACAGCCTTTTCGCCATTGGCTGTATATACTTTGCTTGGAGCATCGTTATGAATGCGGTTGCGGCGATGTTCGCGACGGTTCATCCTGTTCTCCTCCTTGACTACAGCCGGCGCACCGCTCTGGCTGTTCTGCATGGCCTGGCCATCGAGAATACGATAAATGAGAGAATCCCTGTCGAGCGACTTGATGCCTTTAATACCTAAATTCTGAGCAATGGACTGCAGTTCTGCCATTTCCTTGCTTCTCAATTGTTCTATGTGATACATAAATAAGATGATGATGCTTGCCCACAACAACGGGAAAGCTCACAAAAATGATAATCTAAAAAAGAAAAATTGTTGATTGAAAGTACACGGCACATGATGTGCCCTGCATTATTGTAATGCAAAGATAGTCATTTTGTTTAAAACAAGCTGTTTTTTTAGTATTTTTTTACAGAGTGCAGCAACAGAGCATCAGAACAGTTCCTCGAATTTCTTTGCCATCTCGGCTACTGTTGTCATGCGTGCAATGATTGTTCCTCTGTTGTTTACAAGAACTGCAGTAGGTAATCCGGTAATACCATATGCAGCAGCAACCTCGGCACTGCCACCGTCCGGATTGCACAATTGCACCCAGCCAATGTCAAGTTCATCTACCAACGCCTTGCACTCGCCCACACTACCGTCGAGTGACACGCCTACAATCTGCAGGCCATTGTCCCTGTGTTTGCCATAGTGTGCCGACATCTCCTGCAGTATGTCTCTGGCACCACTCTCCCAACTTGCCCAAAAGAGCACAAGGGTATATTTATTGGAGAAGACCTCGTCGGAGAGCAACACTGTACCGCCATCTATATTGTTGAGTTCAAAGTTCTGGAACTTTTTCCCGACAGCAGTTGCCTCAAGGTTCTTGTCCATTTCATCGAGATACTTCCCATTCATTGCAGCCACCGCCACATCTTCCTCGACTTTTTTCTTCATCACACCGTATAGCTTGTCACGGTATTCTGTTGGTATCTTTTCAAAAAGTGGCAAAAGTTTTGACGAAGAGACAACACCCACCGACTGCACAAGATAGAAATACCCGAGCGTGCTTCCAATGTTTTCCTTTATCTCCTTCAAGGAATATGCATCAAAGATATCATTGGCAATGAGCAGCACATCATTCAAGCTGTCACGCATGGCCACATCCACACCAAACATATCCAAAGAAGCGGGTTCGCACAGTCTGCGGAAATTCACGATCTTACTCCTCTCATCCATAAAGCGGTTCAGTCTTTCATTGGCAGGAGTACCGCCAACAAATACCCCGCCTGTGAAATCAACATTCACCACACCCGGTTCAAGAACTACATAACCGCCATCTATCACCTGCTGAGAGGAGATATAACGCACTGCCAAAGTTGTATCGGGGCATGAAAAAGTAAAACAGCCTCCTTTTACTACAGCAGAATCCACCGGTGCATTGATATCGTCTATGGGCGTCATGTAAAGCACCAGGCCATCGGGTGCCGAAGTATGGCGTCCATTTATTTTACAAACGGCATTGTCACTGTGCGTTCCGTTGCCTGTTACATCGGTGGCACCACTCTTCTTTCCGCTGTTTGAACAAGAGAAAAGAATTGAGACAGATAGTAGAAGGAATAATACTTTTTTCATTTTGCAGCGAATGGGCTACATGATTATTCGTCCGCCCCGAACCATTCAACAATCTCGGCAGGCACTTCGTTGCAACGGATATAATTGCACACCTCGCCATTCTGGGCATCGACAGTGAGTTGCATGGTCCCCTCATAAAGCTCGGTCACGATATATGAGTTATTCCAATCGCCTGTACCATAATCATACTTGCCGCTGAGGATGTATCCCTTGTACTCGTCCTTGGTTATTTCGTAGCTACCGGTAAGACGGCGTGGATACATGCTGTCAAACTTCTGGTACATTGTAAATGTCCTGTCCCTGCGCACAAACTGGATGTAGCAGTACAAACCGTCGGGGAGTTTTTCCCCGTTAACCTCTGAAAGCGCCCAAACACCTGAAATGTTGTTTGGAGTCACATCGAGCTGTGGTACTTCTTCGTCGTTTGTACATGATGCGAGCACAAGCACAAGCATCAATGCCATGGTCTTCAAGAATCTCTTCATAAGTATCTTTATTTTACTATTTTCACTTTGATTGTCCTGTCCGATATGCGGCCCTCAACCCCCTCCACTACCACACTGAAAATGCGTGGTGCTTTTGGTGGCAGCATATCGCCATCTATTGTTATTAATATATCGCCCTCCTCGCCAGGAGCAATCTCCTCGGGTTCTGTTGTAAAAGAGGCGAAAGCCGGCAGCAGTTCCGAAGAAAGCCGCAATGGTCTGGTCCCCACATTGGCACAAGGGATGCGCTGCTGTGGCATAGTCCCACCCTTTACGGGTTCAAACTCGACCTCCTTGCGTTTCAGTTTCAAAGCCCCTACTCTGTAGGGCAGATGATTCCACTCATCGTTATCGATGACATTTCCCAGGAGCGTCAGCTTTGCCACCGGCACCTTGTCCGAGAGCGAAGTATAGACAAAACTGTTTGTGTCAACAGTTCCTGAACGCCTGTGAGGATTGAACAGAATGCTTATTACCCCCTTTTCACCGGGAGATATAAGGCTGTCACCTATTTCCGCCACAGTACATCCGCAAGTGGTCGTTATCCTCGTAATGTATACCGGTTTGCTGCTTGTGTTGACAAAAACATATTCCACTCTCAAGGGAGAGCTGTCTTCATATATCACACCAAAATCCTGCATCACTGCTTCAAAACGCAACACTCTGTCCCCTTCAGGCATAAGACGAGGCGACATGAGCGAGTCGAGCGCTTCGCGTGACACGAGTCTCTTTTCCTGTGCACTTGACACGGCGCAGCCGGCAAGCAGTAACAATGAAATGAGAGACAGGATTCCGGACTTCATTGTTCAAAGATATTACATCCAACCATTACTGTTGGCTCCGTTGCGCACGGTTACCTGTATTGTGTGTACCTTGCCACCAACAGTCACCTTGATGGTTGTAAAGCCCTCGGCAACACCGGTTACAGTCATGCGTCTACCGCTAACAGTACATTTGGCAACACCTGTATCAGCGACTGTTGCTTTGTAGGAAAGGCTCTCACCACCAACAAAGAAACGTGAAAGTTCTATAACCTGAGCCTCGCCAGGAGCAAGGTATATATTTGGCAACTTCATCTCGTTTCCGGCACCGTCAATGGCTCTCAACAAGGCTCCGGCATTAACAAGACGCCCCATTTTACCTTTGTATTTTGAGAGTTCTGTCTTTGTTGCGGCTGCACCGGGCGAAGAGTGGTTATAGTATGACTTCTTCTCGCCAATGAAGTATTTGTCAATATCTGTAGCTGTGCTGTATACAAGGTCAATGAACTCCTCTGCACGGAAGTGGCGGCGCTGTTCTACGGCATATGAAAGGCCCAATGCAATTACACCCGATACATGAGGGCATGACATTGATGTTCCCTCATAGTAACCATATGTGGGCTTTCCTTCAGTAACAATAGTAGAGTAGATCATACCGCCGTTATCGTAACTGCTGCCAGGCTTGCCATAATAGTCGCCATCACCACCTGGAGCAGAGAGATCTACCTCTACACCGTAGTTTGAATATGTCGCAGGGGTATAATCGGCAGCAACAGCACCGACTGAGATACACTTTGAGTATGCACCGGGGTAGGCCGACATGCCTGCAAATTCGTTACCAGATGCAAAGACAACAATACCGCCGTCAATCACACCGTTTGGAGAACCTGCATTTTTGATGAAGTAGTCGATAGCTTCCTTCTCAAGCGGATAGAGTGTCTCCCACTCCTCCTCTGTCGCAGGACCGGGAGTATAACCTTGCATGATGTTCGAATAGGCCGAGTTATAGCCCCAGCTGCACTGCATGATTACAGCACCGTTGTCGGCTGCATACTTGAACGCCTTTGCCTCCATTGCAACAGTAGAGGCATATGCATCATCAAATATCTGCAATGACATGATTCTTGCACCACCTTTACCTGCAGCAGCATCGCCACCGGCAATACCCGAAACACCAATGCCATTGTTGTTCACTGCGGCAATTGTACCGGCAACGTGAGTTCCGTGACCTGTGTCGTTTGTAGATGTTGTGGCAATATATCCACGGTCTGATGCAAAGTTATAGCCGTAGCGGTCACCCTTATAGCCGTTGCCATCGTTATCCTTGTCCGAAGCGTACTCCTCGTCCTCATTCACCCAGATGTTTGCTCTGAGGTCTGGGTGTTCCCAATGCACACCCTCGTCCATCACGCCCACGATAATTGAGCTGTCACCGGTACAGAGAGTCCAGGCATCCTCACATCCGACATCACAACCAGCAATTGCTCCGGCCCAAGGCTGTTCAAATGAATAGCCACCCTTGTTGATATATCCCCACTGCTTTGAAAGTTCGGGATCATTGAACGGCAAATTGTTGGCGGCACGTGTAGCTCCTATGGGAAGGCTCTCCTTTGCCACTCTGTTGTCTATGCGATAAATCCTTTTGTTGCACTGGATCTTTGATATTTCGCCGAGCTTGGCAAGTTCCTTGATGGCAGCGTCAAGGTCGACATTCTCATCGAAACAGACCTTGTACCAAAGGTGCAGACCGGCCTCGCGTGTACGCTCCTCTGTACGGGGATCAACCGGGAAAACACGCTCAAAGCTGTATGTTCCCAAGATACCAAGAACCTCATCGGTAGATGGAATACCACTGCGTGTAGCCATTCCGGCACCCGCTGCACGGGTTGCGAAGTAACTATCAAGGATGGTAGTCATCTCGGGAGAGAACTTTATCAACAACTCACCGTCTACAGCATCGGCTGTCAGCGACGAAGAGGTTTCCTGCTTTTCAGGAATATAATTTTCATTTTCGTTCTTGTCGCATGATGACAAGGCCAGTGCCAAAAGTGTTGAATATATAAATAGTCTTGTTTTCATAATCATTCCTCAGTTAGCTCATCTTTTAGTTCATACTTCTCCCTTGTTCCCGGAAACACATCATAGTAATAGTCAAAAGTATTTGGCTCATTATCAAAACGAACCGACTCGCCTGCCGAGTTCAAACCCTTCTCCTGCTGGTTGAAAATGAGCAGATCGGGAGCCCAATCCATAAAATGCGGATGATAGAGCAACCAGTCGGGCAGGTCGCCTGTCAGGAAGTTCAGGTTAAGACGAAGCATTGTACAGTTTGGCAGAATCTTTGGCATTGCCTTGTCTGCAAGATACTGTATAGTATCGCCTCCCCAAGCATCAACATCCTTCTGGGCATATGCTACAACACCCTCTTCGCCTACCTTGAAGTCTGGAATTTGACCCTCGATATAACAGTTTGAGAACGCCAGTTCCTCAAGATTCTCCCAAAGGAAGAGACGACGGAAGACGTTGTCGGTGCTTGCATTGATATGCAGGCCAAGACCATCCTTTTCATCATATTCGCTTTTCTTGCGCAAGTCGATGGTCTGCCAACGGCGCGATGCCACAAAACTCAACGACTTCAGTTTGGGGAAGTTTTCCTGTGTAAGCATTGCCGGTATCTCAGAGAAGTTGTTTGCACTCAAGTCAAGAGCAACAAGCGAATTGCCAAGCTTCACAAAGTCATCGGGCAACGATACAAGACCATATGAGAAGATTGTAAGATACTTCAGATATTCAAGTTCACAAATCTCGCTACCCAACTCGATATTAAGGAGCATTGTGTTCACATTACTTGAAATTGCCAATGACTCAAGATACTTCAGATGACGAATCTCTGCAGGGATAGTCTCCTTTGTATTCAAGAAGCTATATTGCACCGCACGCACGCGACCAATAGCTGCCTGTGGTACTTCACCGCTGACAATTTCCTCGTCGGCAGCCTCCCACAACTCGACACCGCTCCAATACTGCATGTTCTCGCTTGTATCCCAAGCGTCACTCCAACAGTTCATACGCTCATACATGACAACAAGGGCAATAGAGTCACCGGCGCGGTTATCCTCGATCTTGATCGCAGGCTTCTGATATACCGAAATCACAGCCGGTTCAACATTTACGGCATCCTCACCCTCCGGGATAAGCTTGATTTCAGCAACACGCTCCTCGGGAACAGTGTTCATCTTCCAATCAAAACGCAGCTTGGCAGAACGTGGGCGCGCACCCCTGTCGAGGTCTATGGAGACACTCTCCGATGTGAGCCACTCCTGGTCGCTATCAAGATGGTCTATTTCTACCTTGAACTTCACATTTGTGTTCACGGTCGTCTCAAAATAACGCTCCTCCATCTTCGCCGAAGCCTCGATTTTGATTTCGCTCTCATCGGGGACAATCATCTTGTCGTAACCCATCTGCTTGACAGTTACAAACACTGCAGGCTGCGCAGCCGGAGTAAAGCGTATCGCAGCTGTACGCATATCATTCACAAGCGAAGAGTCCACAACAACGGTGCAGACAGCGTTTCCTGATCCGTTCGCCGGAGAGACCGACAACCAAGGTTCTGTAGCAGACACGATCCAAGTACCATCGCTCTCAACATACACGACATCGGTTCCGCCCTCGGCTCCAAAAATAATATCACTCTTGTCAACAGTAATTCCAGCATTGTCATCATCGTTACATGCGACAAACGGAATGCAGAAAAGCAAGCTTAATGCTATCTTATATATATTATTCATCATAACCTAACTGGATTAATATCAATTTTCAAGGTCAAGGGCATCGCAGCCACGGATATCCTGTGTCCTGTCATATATAAGGGTGTAATATCCGGCATAGATATAATCGCAAACAGACGACATGTCAATAGAGATATTCGGGTTATCGGCAATCTCGAAGTACATGATGTATGGCGAGATTGTGTCCTCAATCTTGCGGAGGTCGTTACCACCGATGCAGAACACAGCCATTGACGGACAGGTGTATAGACCTGTCGGCCACTCCTTGAGAATGCGGTTACCGTTCTCGTCGCGCTGGTAACGGATGAAGAAACGGCTCAACGTAGATATGCTCAATGGTTTTGTGGGGAAAGAAGAGAAACAGTTGTAACTCAAATCCATACCCGCAAGATAGGGCAATGTACGCGCATAGAAGTCATCGGGCAACTCGCTCAAGTAGTTATAGCTGAGGTCGAGCGCCTCAAGCAGATATGTGTTCTCGCCCTGTAGTGAACCCTCGGGAATCACCTTCATACCATTACCGGCAAGAATGAGCTGGTTCATTGGAGAGCCTGTCTTGAAAAGAATACCGGGGAAGGTATCAAGGAGGTTGTTTGTAATATTTACCGCCGAAGAGTTGATACCCTTGAAGTTGTCGCCATTCTCAAAGCCCGAAATCTTGTTGTAAGAGAAATCTACCGACTGCATCACATATACCGACTTGGCATTGAAGATGTCGGGGAACAGCGTCATCTCGTTATTTGTTGCACTGAAGCTCTCAAGCTGTGAATAACCGCAGAAATATCCGTCGGGAGCAGCTGTCAGTTTCTCAATCTTATTATAGTCGAAATAAACCTTTGCCAGTGTAATTTCCTTACCGAAAGGATGCACGGTCTTCAACTGGTTATTGGTGCAGTCAATCATGCCAAGCTTGGTCATCTTGCGGAGTTCCTCATATACTGGAGTCTCCTCAAGATTGTTGAAACCAAGATAGAGCACCTGGAGCCTATCACCGCTGTTACCGTTGATGAATGCCTCCCAATCGGCCTTCAACTGCTCAGCCGAGATACCCTTGTTACTTGCAACATTGAGCATCTGAAGTTCGGGAATAGATGCAAGCATCTCCATTGGAAGAGCTGTCAACTTTGGACAGTTGAAAATCTCGATATCATAGAGTGTTGTCATGTTCTCCCAACTCAAAGAGTTGCGCTCTGCATAGAAAGGAGATTCGGGCTCAATCTCACGGAAGAATTCATCGACTGTGATTGGACAGTTTGCAATAAAGAATTGCTGGAGGTTTGTACAACGCTGCAATGCCTTTGAGATACCGACAATACCGTTTGTCATATCACCGAAATGGATACCCTTCAAAGAGATACCCTTGCGGATAGGCTTCTCGTTGGGGCCAAGCTCGATAGTCTTCTGCCACAATGGTGAATAACCGGTGCGGAAATCCTTGTCAAGAACCCTGTCGGCATAGTCCATGCGGATTGCATTCATCTGCTCGGCTGTCATGTTGGGGGTTATACGGCCGAAAAGATGACCACCCAAGAGGTCGGAGTGACTACCGAGATAGAGGATAGAAAGTTCAGTCAACTGACCGATGGCGTCAGGCACAACTCCCTTTGGACCGAAGCCCTCGAGTGAGATTGTTGCGACACGTCCGTTGGCATCAAGCTGAACACCAGGCTGTTCACCCCACAGATCGAGTTCCTTGTTGAAGTTCCAGTTCACACCATCAGCGTATACATCACCGGCATAACTCCAGTTTGGTCCATCAAGTGCTTCCCAAATCTCTTTGAGTGCAAGGTAGTCCTTGATGTACTCTGCTGTCTCGGACAGATTGATGGGGACATTTACGTCCTTTGTATCAACATCATTCTCTATTTTAAATGTTTCCGATGTCGAATTGCTTTCTGTTGCAAGCATTGTCTTTCCTTTCTTGTCCGAATAGGTCACGCAATGATGCACACGGTACTCACCGGTCTTGAGCCATACGATTGTATCGCAAAGGGCATAAGATGTCTCGGTATTTGCGCCCGGATAGAGTGTCTCATCGGCAGAGCCCTCGGTAAAATCGCCTACATGCTCCACTGAGATTTTCTTAAAGGTTGTAAATTCCTTGGTAAAGGTATTCTGCACCGTAATATCTACGGTTCTGATATCACTGAATGGATAGTATCCGTCACTGCCCACACCACGTGTCTGCGCCCACTCCTTTACAAGCTTGAACGATACACGTCCACGCTCAACAGCATCGGGGGTGATGTGCTGCACATGCATGCCGTCGGCAACAATTACAAACAAACCATCCTCAACATCACTCTTTTGTATCTCCTTGTCGAGCTTGTCATACAATGTATAGTTCAGGAGAGTGTACTCACCGGCAAGAAGACGCAACTTGTCGCTACGCAGACCATACTCGGCATTCTCATCGTTATACGCATTCAGCAAAAGAGTCTGCTCAATAGTGTTATTGTTGTATTTAAGGACAACCTTCAGTTTCTTTGCATCGGCAAGACTCTCAAGCTTGCCGACAGAACGTGTTGCAGCCTGTCCCACCTTGAACTGAACATAGCCGTACTTCACCTGCTGATCATCATCATCGGAACAGCCGACCAATGCCACTCCCATGAGCGACATCATCAACAACATTAAATATATTCGAATCCTGTTCATAGTTTCAATTATTTATCATTGTGCCACAGGTCTTATGACAATAGCCTTAAGATTTACAATCTGCGGTGTATACAAACGCAATATCACAATTCTGTCCAACGTTGTAGGAACAGTTATATTAAGTCTGTACAGACCATCGTCGCCAAGTTCAGGACTTGGGTTACCCCAAGACTTGAGACGTACTGATTTTCCATCATCACAATATGTCAAGGCAAAATTTCCCTGCCAGTCATTTGCATTGAGCCTTGTAACGATTGTATAGCTCTCACCAGGTACAAGATTACAGGTTGTGAGGTCTGTAATCGAGAATTCGCTACAGAGCCACTCATAATACTCCTCCTCGGCAACACATGACACAGTAGCGCCATTTGCATCGGTAATGATAAAGCCATCGGTGCTGGTGAGGTCTTTCTGCTCAATCTCCAATACCACATAGTTGATATTGCCATCAATAAACGTATTGACATCACTGTTTACATCAAGTGAATCAATGAAATTATCATACATTGCTACAGGAATTGCAAAGAGATAACCAGCACGCGGTGCAGCCTCCATTGCAGCAACAGAGACACTCAGTTTCGAAGGTTCTGTCTCGTCCTGCGAAGCAATAATCCAAGACTCATCGGCATCCATCATAGACAATCTGCCATTATCCACCTGAGCAGATACCAATTTGTAATCATAGTTGAAACATGTTGCAGAGAAGACGAGTGCATTCTCAATTATTGTCTCTACATTCTCACCCGAAGCGGACGAAGTCTCTTGTACGAAGGTCTTTCCATCGAGCGAAACTTTCCAATTCCAAGGTGTATTCTCGCCATCTATTATCATAACAGTAGAATCCATTCCGGCATATACTACAGGTACTTCAAAAACCACACTGCCATCAATATTTCCAAAGACAACCGCACCCTCTTTTTCATAAGGCATGAAAGACTGTGCCACATTCAATGTGTAACCACCGTTATAGGCCTCAGGTTCGGCAAGCCATTCGGGGCATGAGAGTATTGAACATTCAAAGTTCGCAACAGGAGCAACCCAAACAGTCGCATCGCTGCCAATCTCGATTCTTTCGATTGCCACGCCATCACTTGACATCAGAGTAAAAGTGTGCTCCAATCCCTTGCGCTGTATTGTTGCAACCTCGAGTGTCTTTTCATCAGTCACAAGACTTATTGTTGCCTGTGAATCGTCGAAATCGCGTGCATCGTTGGTCACTTTGACATAGACGGTATGGACACCCTTGCCACCGTTAAGATCATTAAAATACCAACCGTCACGCTCCAAAGATAATTTGACCCACATCTTGTCGCTGTAAAGGCTCCAGTCACAGCCCGCTGTAAGCTCGAACGAACCGACAATGCTTTCGCAACTGTCAAGAGCTGCTATATCAAGGTTACTTGGTGCTGTAAACGATACCCCACCAGAAACAATCTCCTCATCATCGGAGCAAGACCAAGCCACACAACAGAAAGCCATTGCAAGGCAGGCCATATACAATTTGTTTATAAATTTCATATATGTCATCTTTTTAATATCCCTCTCGTTTCAGTTTCTCGGCCTCATCGTCGCTGATCCACTCAACCGCATTCACGAATGTTCCAACAGTATTGTAACCCTCATCCATGCCTGGAACATAGAGTGTCATGTACTGGAAAATAAACTTCTCGCAACTGCTGAAGTATGATGTATATGCTGTTGGCTGGTACATTCTTATCAATCCGTCGCCATATAGAGTTCCAAAGGCCTCTGATGTAGGACCAAAAGCCTGGTCTTCCATTTCAATGAGCGGATTCATTATATCCTCTGGATTGAACTTGATTCTTGCATCATAACCGTCGAAGAAATAGTCCCTGATGATGATGGTATTCTCATTCTCGGGATCAATCTCGGACTTCACCAGTCTCATGTCGATATTAGTCATGTAGTTTATGATGTATGTCGAAGTAAGGACACAGTATCCGGTAAAGGCATTTATGTCGAACTTGCAGGCTTTCTGCAACAACACATTAGCTTCGGTACCATAGAGTCCCCATTGCAATTCATCGGGTACGATGAGATTGAGTTTTATACCCAAAGAATCATACACATCAATATTACTATGATAACCGCGTATACGCACATTACCCACCAACTCACCGGCAGGAATAGTGATAGTGTTTGACTCAAGCGAATAGTGTCTGCCCTCTATTGCATTGCTATTGGCATCCACAATCTCAACAGCAACAGTCCTGTCATAATCACAAGCCTGGGTAGCAACAACCGGGATGTTATGATACTCCTCATCGTCGGCTACAGGCAACACATAGAGAGTGTCCGAAAAGAGCACATACTCGGGACCCGAATATGTAGGGGGTTCAGCTTCACCACAACCGACAAACGTAGCCATAGCCGTAGCTGTGAGGACAACAGCAGCAACAGCCCTGCCCAGAAATTTCTTTGATAATCTGTATATAATGTTCTTTTTCATATATCGTTGCTGTTATCTGTTACTTTCATTGGGTTCAATATCGGCACCCGGAGATTCAATCTCATGCTGTGGTATTGGCCACACGAACAACGGATTGTCAGCCGAGACTTTCAGGCTGCTGCCGTTAGAGAGTGACTGATCCTGAGGTGTACGCTCAAAGCCCTTGCCCCAACGCTTAAGGTCCTGCAGACGGAAACCTTCCATGTAGAGTTCCTTTATACGCTCCTCTTCAATGATATCCATTGCGTTGTTTGCATTCAAAGTCGCCGAACCATTGGTGTAACGTGCAGCCATGAGTGTAGAGATATCCTTGCTAGCCTTGGCATAATCGGGAGTCTCGAGTTGGCAATAAGCCTCGGCACGAATCAAATACTGCTCAGAGAGGCGGAATACCTTAGGCATTGAAACATGGAGCAGCTGTGCCTCGCTGTAAAGAGTCTGGTTACCCCAGTATTTGTAAAGCAACGGCCATGTAAGACCATGGCTGTAACCGGTCTGCGCCTCATAGAAGAAAGCATTGTAACGCAAGTCGTTCGAGCCATAGAGGTCGAGCACCCACTGCGCAGGGACATAGTCGGGTTTGAAAGATTGGTAGTCGTAGTTGAAGAATACAGTTCCAAGCGCACCACCATGATTGGTTGATGTAAATCCCACCTTCCATATAACCTCGGATGAGAGGTCATACTGCCACATATAATCGTAATAGTTCATTCCGGCAGAGTACTGTGAATTCACACTTGAAAGGAAGAACATGTCGCTGTCGATGATTTTTGAAGAGTATTTGATGGCTTCCTCGTAATCGCGCATGTACAGCGCTACGCGCGCACGCAATGCATATACGGTATACTCGTTGAAGTAAACCGAGTTGTTGTAGAGGTAACCGTCAACGGCAGGGTCGTAGTCGTCATCAAGTTTCAGATATTCTGCAGCCTTGTCAAGGTCATCAAGTACTAACTGGTATGACTCATAAAGAGACGCGCGCTTGATTGGCTGGTCCTCGTAATATTTTGTCTTGAGCACAACGCCAAGCTCATTCTTGGCCTCATCGTCACTCTTGTAATCGACGCAGTAGAGTTTGATGAGCTCGCTGTATGCAAGCGCACGTGCAAAATAAGCCTCACCGCAATAAGCCTCAAGACGGTCGAGCTCGGTATCACTTGTGAGTGTCGGTTTCAATTTCTCTGCATTGTCGAGAAGGAAATTGCAATTTCCGATCAACGAGTAGAGAGAGCCATACACTGCCTCTATCTGGGAATTTGTAGCAAGGATTTCCCAACGCCAGATATCACCGAAAGTGTTTGTATAGCCATTCACGGCATATACCATGTCGCACTGGATATCGGGCAACAGTGTAAGATAACCGCTGTAAAGCGCACTGCTGAGGAATGAAGAGTATATACCCACCACTGCCTGGTCGGCCTCATCAACGGTTGTTATTGCAGAATTCTCGAGGACTGCGTTCTCGGGGAATTTGTCAAGGCACGATACCGGCACAAGCAGCATCATTACCAATAGTATATATGTAACAAATTTCTTTATCATAAACTATCCTGAAATTAGAATGTAATATCAACTCCAAATGTGTACTGACGCGACATTGGATACTGCGCCTTGTAAACATTGCTTGTAGACTCGGGATCGAGACCGCTGAACTTTGTCCAAGTAAAAAGGTTCTGTGCCTGGAAATAGACACGGGCACGACTTATGCAGCGGGTCTTCTCGAGCAATGCATGCGGAAAATCGTAGCTGACCATAAGATTCTTGAAACGGAGGAATGAAGCATCCTCGAGGAAGCGTGAGTCCATCTGTGGAGTAACGCCATAACGTGGGATGTCGGTTACATCACCTGGCTCCTTCCAACGGTCATAGAGCATACGCTTTGACTGGTTGTAAGCCGAGTAGAGACCGTTGCTTTCCTCGAAGAAGCGGTCATTGTTGAACATCCAACGATCGGCAACCCAACTGAAGTTGGCAGTCAGTGAGATACCCTTATAGTTCATAGAAGTACCGAAACCACCTTGCCATGGTGCATTGTAGTTTTTGCCGACAAGCACCTTGTCTTCCTCGCTGAACACATTGGTGATGTTGCCATCCTTGTCATACCAGAGAGCATCACCATTTGCAGGGTTCACGCCCGCGTACCTATTTATATAAAACTCACCGATAGAGTGACCGACAACGAGTTTTGTAGATGTATTCGACATCTCATATTCGTCAAGACCACCATAGAGTTCTGTAATCTCATTATAGTTGTAACTTGCATTGGCGTTGATGTTCATGATGAAATCCTTTGTGCTTACGGCATCGGCACCCAATGAAATTTCAAAACCCTGATTAATCATTGCACCTACGTTGTCCCATCGTGTTCCAAAGCCATTGTTCACATAAGATTGAGGTACAAGCATAAGCATGTTTGTAGTCTTCTTGTGATAAAGCTCGATGTCGGCAGTGATGCGGCCGAAGAATCCAAGATGAAGAGCGAGGTTTGATGTCCACAACTGCTCCCAACTCAAATTCTCGTTACCCTGTGTTGCCGGTGCAATACCAGCCATACCCATATAGTTAGCTCCGCTACCTACAAGCGCCAAGTGGTCATAGTCGGGGATTGAAGAGTTACCCGATGTACCTGTACTCAAGGCAACCTGTGCATTGGTAAGCCAACGATAGTGCTTCAGGAAGTCCTCCTTGCGCGCATCCCACATTAAACCAAGAGACCAGAATGTAGCCCAACGGCCATCCTTACCGAAACGCGAAGAAGCATCACTACGGAGTGAGAAATCGGCATAGTATCGGTCATAGTAGTTATACTCACCGCGCGCAAAGAAAGAAAGGAAGGCGTGGCTTGAATATGAATTGGCCCATGACGCTGCTCTAGTACCCGACGAAAGCAATGTAAACGAGTCATTGTTCTGTCCTTGTGTAACAACCTGGAAACCCTCGGAACGGTAATCTACACCCTCCTGACCAAGCATCACATTGAAATGGTGATAGCGCTGCACATCAAACTTGTAGTTGATGGTATTGGTTATGGTAAGGTTTACAGTTGTATATGAACTGCGACCAGCAGCACCCACACCGTTGTTACCCACGAAACTTGGATATGATTTCATGTCGGCTGTAGAGTGAGAATAATCCAGACCGAACTGTGAACGGATAGTAAGGTTGCGTATTGGAGTAATCTCGGCATAAAGCACGCTCAATGCCTTGTATTTCTTGTTATCGAGTGGATTATTCTCCATCCACTCCAATGGGTTGTACGATGTACCCTTCCAGCTACCATCCTTTGATGAAGCCAAAGAACCGTCCTCTTTATATGGATTCCAATATGGAAGCATGAAACGACATGCCGAAATTGGAGTATAGAGTGCATACTCGCCGTCATCGGCCTGCTGCACCTCTTCATATGCAAACATCGTGTTAGTTCCCAATTTTAGCCATGGAGCAACCTTTACATCCACATTAGAACGCATGTTGTAACGGGAGAAAGCCGAACCCTGAGCGATACCCTCCTGATCATAGTAACCACCCGATACAAAATAGTTGAGTTTGTCTGTAGCATAGCTCACCGCCAAATCATAGCTTTGCAGGCGTGCCCTGTCATTGAACACGACATCGAGCCAGTTGATATCGGTCTGGCCAAGGATATTATAGTCCTGACCGGCATCAAGACCAATCTCCTTCTCGAACTGTATTCTCTCTTCTGTATTCATCATGTTCCACTCACCATGGGCAAGATTTGAAAAACCTTGCTGAGTGCGGAAGGTAATATCAACCTTCTCGGTAGAAGTACCACGCTTTGTCGTGATTACAACGACACCATTTGCAGCACGAGCACCATAGATTGATGTAGAAGAAGCATCCTTCAACACATTTATAGACTCGATATCACCGGGATTTATGGCGTTGAAATCGGAACTTGTGATGGGCACACCATCAAGAATGAACAGCGGAGATGTTCCCGAATTGATTGAGTTTGTACCACGAATCTGGAAAACGGCAGCCTTGCTAGGCTCACCAGAATTCGAGATGACTGTCATACCCGGAGTTGCACCCTGCAACGCCTGGTCGAAACTCACTGCAGGCACACTCTCAAGTTTCTCGGCCTTTACGGTAGAAACCGAACCGGAGATTGTTCCCTTCTTACGGACACCATACGCAACAACCACAACCTCCTCGATTGCCATCTGCTCAGGGTCCATCACTACATTAAGGACTTTTGTGTCCTTGTCCACTTTATGCTCTTGAGATGTATATCCCACATAACTGAACTGCAGGACAGCCTCATTGGCATTTTTGACTTCAATTTCATAATTTCCGTCAAAATCGGTGATTACGCCGTTTGGAGTTCCCTTCTGCATAACGGTCAACGAAATCATGCCCTCGCCATCCTCGGAAGAGGTAACCCTTCCCTTTACCTTAAAGGACTGCGCCATGACCGCCTGAACCATAAATGTGCAGAGAACGGCAAACAGCAAAAATACTCTATTTCTCATTTATAAAAAGTTGTTTTTTATCACACACAAAATGCACCTGCCGCAGCAATGCCTCGTTTTTTTTACCACAAAGCAATGCCGTAGCATGTGACATGCCCATAAAAAAGCATAAATATTAACCTTTTATCCAAAAGTTAATGTAAATTTTTGCAAAGTTACTAAAAATTGCTATTACTATTATAATAATACGCGCGTTTTTTACAATAAAAAGGCAAGTGCATTAATATACACTTGCCCAAAGTATCTTTGATTTCACTTCTGGAAGATGAATAATTCATCCTTTCATAGTGTAGAATTTACCTCCTCTACATAACGAAGCACCTCATCCCTGCCCAGGCCATTCTCGGACGATGTCACGAACACCGGTGGCAGTTCTTCCCACTCCTCGAGCAATTTTGCCTTGTATACAGCTATGTTTTTTGCAAGAACGCTCTTTGTCAGTTTGTCGGCCTTTGTAAAGATTATTGAGAATGGGACACCGTTCTCGCCAAGCCACTGGAAGAACTCAAGGTCAATTTTCTGTGGCTCATGACGGCAGTCAATAAGCACGAAAAGCAGTGTCATCTGCTCACGGTCAAGTACATAGCTTGAGATAATGTGCTCCAGTTGCTCGTTCTGAGACTTGCTGCGCTTTGCATAGCCATAGCCGGGAAGGTCGACCAAGTACCACTCGTTGTTGATGAGATAGTGGTTTATAAGCAGGGTCTTTCCCGGTGTCGCCGATGTCTGCGCCAGTTTCTTCTGGTTTGTCAACGCATTGATAAGGCTCGACTTTCCCACATTCGAACGGCCTATGAAAGCATATTCTGGTTTTCCGTCCTGTGGGCACTTCTTTATGTCTGTGTTGCTTATTACAAAGCGCGCGCTCTTTACAATTGGTGTGCTCATATTGTTGATATTTTTCAAGTACAAAGATACAACGATATTCAAAAAAACAAAAAGGAGCACACAAGTTTGTAACTGCATGCTCCTGTTATATGATATCATTGTGAGATTTTCAATCCTAAGAAGAATGTCCGTGGCTGTGTGGGGCCGTAGAAGTAGCCCGAGTCGCGGAACTCGCCCTTGTCCAGGTCATGTTGGAAGCTATTGAAGATATTCTGCACTCCGGCATTCACCTGCAGGTTTATGTGGTCGTGAAGAATGAATGTATAACCGGCTTTGAGGTTGAGGTCAAAGAAATGCGGGGTTGTCTCCATGCGGTCGTTCTCAATGTAACCGGCATAGTGCGGTACAATCATAGAACCTGTATATGTACCCGAGAGTGAGAGGTCCAGTCTTTTCACAGGCGACGATGTGATTGTAAAATATCCATAGTAATCGGGGGTGCGCATCATACGCTTTGTCGTGAGTGCAACACCATCAACCTCGGTCCATGCCTCGGGTTGCTTGTAGAGGCTGCGCTGTGCCGTGAAACCAAGCTGGAACGAAATGAGTTTTCCGTGCGCAATCTTCGCATCGATATTTGCGCCATAGACACGCGCACCGGCACCATTGCGTCGTTCCTTGATGGCATGCCCCTGCTCATTCACACCAACATCTTCAAGCACAAAGACATTGTTAAGATCGGTATAAAAACCCTCTACAAGTACATTTGCCTGCCAATGCCCGAAAGAAGTTGTCCAGTCAACCGAACCGCTGAAACTGTTCGAGCGCTCCTCCTTCAAGCCGTCGGCTAGTTCAATCTGCACACCCTCGCCACCCACAGCTGTAACATGCAGGTCCTCATCATAGGCCTGTGGAGCACGAAAACCGGTCGAATAGGTGAGGCGCGCCTGCAAATCCTTCATGGGCTTATACAGGAAATTCACACGCGGACTGAAGATTGGTTTATCAATGAGATTGTGTTTATCCATGCGCAATCCCAACAACAGCGAGAAGTAACGGGCATTCCACTCATTCTGGACAAAGGCACTACCAATGCGCACATCCTGACGCATATCGCGGTTATAGCCTGTCATAATATCGTGCAGACGGTTCTCCTGATACTCAACACCACTCATGAATGTTGCCGGTGAAAAGAGGAGTTTTTTAATTTGCCATGTATATGTTGCACCGGCAACCCAAGTAAAGTCATCGGTCTTGCCGTAGGCATTAGGATCGCGCTGTGCTCCATAGTAACTGTCGCGGTCAATATGCTGCAAGGAGGCAAAAACTGAAAGTTTATGCTTGTATCCGTCCCAACCATGGTCATAGGAAATACCACCGCTATTGATGATATGCTTTGTCTGTTCGGTGATATCACTCTCATGTGGTTGCAAGTCGAACTTGTTACCACCACGACGAAGTTCATTGGTTGTGTGATACTCAATACTCAGACGGCCATCGTATGTTGGACGGTAATATGTACGCAGACCAAAGGTATTCAAGTTGAGTTTTCCAAGTTCGGAGAAACCGTCACCATCGTGGTCGTATGGATTACGGTTACGGTAGTTGGCATAAACGGCCATTCCATATTTGTTGTCGGGAGAAACAAGAGAGACATTTGCGCCCACGCTCTGCTCCCATGAACGGCCGCCATAGCCTGCAAAATTACTTGTTATGGAAAATGAGTTGCTCACAGGATCCTTTGTTATGATGTTCACCGTACCACCCACGGCATTTGCGCCAAAAAGCGCCGAGCCACCGCCACGCACAACCTCAACGCGCTCAATCATATTAACAGGAATCTGTTCAAGACCATACACTCCACTCAAAGCGCTCACAACAGGACGGCTGTTTATGAGAACCTGTGAATAAGGGCCTTCGAGACCATTGATTCGAACCTGTGGAAAACCACAGTTCTGACAATTGTTCTCCACTCGCAAACCGGTCACATAGTTCAAGCTCTTTGCCAGGTCTACAGAGTTCACAGCCTCAAAGAGCGGCAATGCAGCAACCGACACCACAACAGGCGCATCCTTGCGGCTTATCTCGTTACGGTTGGCCGAAACCACTACCTCGTCAATCATTAAGTCCTCGGACTTCAACTTGAAGTGCACCACCGCCGTGTACTCCTTGCTCACTACAACCTCCTTGGTCATAGTCTCATATCCCAATGCAGTAACACGCAGAGTGTATTTTCCGGGAGCAAGATTGGTGAACGAGAACTGTCCATCCTCGTTACTAGTCGTACCCTCGCCGGTTTCAACAACAAGCACAGCAGCGTATGCGATATTCTCCTCGGTCGCATCCTCAATAATGTGACCCATAATTTTATTGCCCTCCTTGATGGCTTCCGGATTGCCGGCCAACAGCCCCATTGCACATATAGAGAGCAGAAAAGCAGTAAATATTCTTCTCATATATATAAATTCTTTAATCCAATGTTTCCCGGGTGCAAAATTACCGGTTCAAAAAAACATGCACAATCGCAACAAATTGTTAAAAGTGCCCGATTGTTTAACAAAACATCTCTAATACAGACAAGAAGCACACCGGCACAACCACTGTGACAAAGGTGTCTGTAAAGTAACATATCGATGACATATCATACATAGATAACGGACTGTCCGTTATTTTTAATATTGTACACAAAAAAATTGCTTGATTGCACTTTAAAGGTTAATTTCGCACAAAATATCAAACACGATGAAAAGAATAATAGTAGCGGCGTTCATCGCCATTGCAGCATTTGCAGCCAGTGCAAGCGACTGCAAAGCAAAGAGTGTATCAAAGAGCAAGACAAAGAAAATCAGCACATACTTTTCTAAAGTGCTCAATGGCGAAAACGCCAATTATAAAGGAACCGACAAGATAAAGACCAACGAGATTGATGCCACACGCAAGGCTGTATGGGAGTGTTGGAGCAATGCTGTAATGGCACTTGACGAAGAAAAGCTCATTGCACCGTTTGCTACCGATGAGCCACGCGACACAGGCTACTGGAAACTGCCCGAGCATCTTGAGGAACATGCCCTAATGCCCTATTATTTCATCAAAAAGGGCAAGCAGCCACAGGATGGATACCCACTTTTCCTCTACATGCACGGCTCGGGTGAGAAGAACCGCGAATGGGAGGCCGGCATACGCCTTTGCAGCAGCTATGACGATGCTCCGTCACTGCATTTCATTCCACAGATACCTAACGGATATGGCGAGCTTTACCGTTGGGCAATACAAAGCAAGCAGTGGGCATGGGAAAAGTTGCTGCGCCTTGCATTCCTGAATGAAAACATCGATGCCAACAGAATCTATTTCTATGGTATATCTGAGGGTGGTTATGGCAGCCAACGACTTGCCTCATTCTATGCCGACTACCTTGCCGGAGCAGGCCCCATGGCTGGTGGCGAACCACTGAAAAACGCCCCTATGGAGAACCTTGCCAACATTGCCTTCTCATTACGCACCGGCGAACAAGACTATGGATTTGCACGCAATGCAATGACCTATAATGCAGGTATTACAATTGACAGCCTGGCAAAGAAACATCCCGGACTGTACAACCATTTCATCGAGCTCATTCCAAATATGGGGCACAGCATCAACTATGAGAAGACCACTCCATGGCTCAAACAGCACAGCCGCAATGCTCACCCCACGTATTTCTACTGGGAGGACTACGACATGTATGGCCGCCACCGCACTGGTTTCTACAACCTGAAGGTGAACGAGACATCGCGCAACAACGACGAGGAGCGCAGCTGCTACGAAATGAACATTGCCGACAACACCATTACCCTTACCGTACAAAATGTGACATACACAACTACACAGCTCATATACAACATCCCCATGTTCTTCTCCAAGAGCTATGCGCCTGCAATAAAAGGTAATGTGACAATATACCTGAGCGAGAAGTTGTTCGACTTCACAAAACCAATCAAGGTTATCGTAAACGGCAACGAGGTTTTCAACGGCAAGGTAACCCCCACAATGAAGGCTATGGTCGAGAGTTGTGCCGAGTATTTTGACCCGGAACGAGTGTTCCCGGCAGAGATTACTGTTGATATAAAGTAACAGCGGCGACAGCAATTTGCACAATGGCGTTTTTTTGACTATCTTCGCACCGCTATTATGCAAAGCATGAATAGATGAACCAGGAATACCCATCGGCACTTTTGGAACGGGCAGTGAAGGAGTTCTCCAAGCTACCGGGCATAGGACGCAAGACTGCAACACGCCTTGTGCTGCATTTGTTGCGTAAGAAAGAGGAGGAGGTAGAGGGGTTCTCTTCGGCAATGATAACACTGAAACGAGAGGCAAAATACTGTAAGGAGTGCCACAGCATATCGGACACCGACATATGCCCCATTTGTGCTAATCCATTGCGCGACCACAGCATTATATGCGTAGTGGAGAATATACAGGACGTAATGGCAGTTGAAAATACAATGCAGTTCAGGGGGGTATACCATGTGCTTGGCGGTGTAATATCACCCATGGACGGCGTTTCGCCAAGCGACCTGCAGATAAACAGCCTCATAGAACGCGTTGCGACGGGAGAGGTAAAGGAGGTAATACTCGCACTCAGTTCAACAATGGAGGGCGACACCACCAATTTCTACATCTACCGCAAGTTGCAGCAGTATGATGTAAAACTATCTGTAATTGCACGAGGCATCTCTGTCGGTGACGAACTTGAATACACCGATGAGGTCACACTCGGAAGCTCAATAATTAACCGCCGGCCATTCACCGGCAAAACATTCTAATGCCATGAACAAGGAAAATGTACTCAAATCATTAAGATTCAACTTTATCACATCAATATTCTCGGCAATAATAGCCATCGCAGCCTTTGAGACAGGCTACCTGACCAAGGGAGTGTTGGCACTTAACCTGAGCGAGCAGGATATCTACTATGTCGAGGTTTGCACTATCATGATTACCATTGCCATTGTGCCATTCGCTCTCAAAGGATTCAGCCGCGCAATGAAGAAGGTTGCCGGGCTAGACAACATTGCCGTATTGAAAGTTTATGGCAAGAAGAGCATACAGCGTATGTTCATGCTTTTCATAGCACTGGTGATAAACATATTTGTCTATTATGGTTTAAAATATGACGGAGCAATGTATTGTGCCATTGTAAGCCTTGGCGCACTCATCTACAGCTACCCCACAGAAAAGGTTCTCAACGAATACCTCGACGGCAACAAAACAAAATAACAGAGCATGAAGCTGTCGGTAATCATAGTCAACTACAATGTAAAATACTTCCTCGAGCAGTGTCTGAATTCGCTTGAGCAGGCTGCCAAAGGCATCAGCCACGAGGTAATAGTTGTCGACAATGCATCGACCGACGCATCGACCGAATACATCACCGCACGCTTTCCGAATGTCAAATGGATGGCATGCAAGGAGAACAACGGATTCTCCAAGGGAAACAACATTGCATTTGCACAGGCCAAAGGCGAGTACCTGCTCATGCTCAACCCCGACACCATCGTTACCAAAGAGGCAATAGAGGGTTGCGTCTCGTTCATGGACTCACATGCCGATGCCGGAGCATGTGGCGTTTACATGCTGCGTACCGATGGTTCATTTGCACCCGAATCACGCCGTGCACTGCCCACACCGTTCGTGGCATTCTGCAAAATGTCGGGCCTGTCAAGACTGTTCCCAAAATCACGAAAATTCGGACGCTACTATATGCAATACCTTGACAAGAACAAGGTAAACCCCATCGAAATCATATCGGGAGCATACATGATGTTGCGCCGTAGCACAATAGAAAAGACAGGAGCACTCGACGAGGATTTCTTCATGTATGGCGAGGACATCGACCTTTCCTACCGCATACTCAAGCAGGGCTACACCAACTATTTCCTGCCGGTGAAGATACTCCACTACAAAGGCGAGAGCACAAACAAGAGCTCATACAGATATGTACACACTTTTTACCGTGCAATGCAGCTCTTTTTCAAGAAGCATTACTCACACTACTCGTTCCTGGTGAGCCTGCCAATAACCCTTGCCATCTGGAGCAGAGCCGTGTTGGCATATATCGGTAACCAATTCAGCCACCGTAAACTACAGGAGATCCCCCCTATCAACTGCGTTGTCATTGGCAATGCCGACACTATAGCCGAGGTTGGAGACATACTGCACAAAAAGCAAAAGAACGGTACACACAAGTTTTTTAAAGCCAATGAAGCAGAAATGCCACAGGGACACCTGAGCAAGGAGATTGACACAACCGGATGCAATACTGTTGTCTATGACACCGACGCATACAGCTACAGCACAATCCTGGAACTGCTGCACAACACCGCCGGCAAGCGGTTGCGCCTTGCGACATATTCCACAAGAACAAAGAAGCTCATAACCGAGGATATTGTCTTTGATTACGGACAAACAGACAAGAAAAAATGAACGGAACTTGGCTGAAAAACGACAGGATTACATTGCGCTCGCCCGAACCAGAGGACCTGGAACTGATGTATGCAATGGAGAACGACACAACGCTTTGGAGCGTCGGCAGCGCCACTCTCCCCTATTCCCGTTACACACTGCGCGCATACCTTGAACAAAGCCGCCAGGACCTTTTTAGCGAACATCAGGCGCGTTTTGTCATTAACCTTGCAGGCAACGAGGCGGCTGGTATGATAGACCTTGCCGAATATGACCCGCTCAACAGCCGTGCCGAGGTATGCATAGGGCTACTCGGCCGACACCGTGGCAAAGGCATAGCAACCGAATCCCTGCAACTTTTGTGCCAATACGCATTCAAGAAACTGCACATACACCAACTATACGCCTATGTTCCCTGCTGGAACAGCGAAAGTATTGCACTTTTTGAAAAGAACGGCTTTGAAAAAAACGCATTGCTCCGCCATTGGCAACGGAACGAAAACGGCTATAACGATGTATTTTTGATGCAAAAAATCGCAGAATAGTGGGATTTTGGACGCAAAAAGCAAAAAAAATCACATTTCCTTGAAAAAAAATTGTAAAAAGTTTGCAGATTCAAAAAAAAGCCCTACCTTTGCACTCGCTTTGAGACACAAACAAAGCAGAAAACTTTGAAATACTGGTGCGTTAGTTCAGTTGGTTAGAATACATGCCTGTCACGCATGGGGTCACGGGTTCGAGTCCCGTACGCACCGCCAGAAAAATCTCCTAGATTGTTGCAGAACAACGATTTAGGAGATTTTCTTTTGCTCTCGGTCCTAATTTTGGCTACATTTTGACTACATTTTGATATTTTATCGCCATTTTAATTACGGTCGTCATTGTCGTTTTATGTCCGTTTCCTATATGTTATGGTAGCAAGAAGATTGAAGATTACAACAAATACTCCGAGTGCTG
>JAEIGA010002820.1_pt1 | contig 27472 bp, 27 predicted proteins | sample 9270691 | NCBI WGS metagenome assembly JAEIGA01 (sample SAMN17057246, study PRJNA624740) | gut metagenome | biome: biome; isolation source: fecal sample | host: Bos grunniens | place: China: Xizang | collected 2019 | reverse complement strand
CTCACGTCCATGCTGGGCAATTAAATTACAGCTCTGGTTCTTATATTAATTTGTATGTTTATTATAGAACCGTACAAGACGTAGCTACTAACAAATCTAATATTTATTGTGGTATGTACTATGTAGTACCAAGTGGATGGTATATTGGTACTTGGACCGATTCGGGTTCCTATGTTGGTACAACAAGTAATACTTTCACTGCAACAGTTGCCTCTAATACTGGAAGCGGAACTCACTGGATAGCTGAAAATAAAAGTTTTACAGTTAACCATAACGCAGACGGTACCGGTACAGCAACAATTTACTGGAAATGGGGTGTTAACTCATCTTGGGGTGGATGTACTAAGCCTTCTGGTAGTTTTACTATCACACTTCCTACAATTCCAAGAGCTGCAACCATAACAGCGGCACCAGATTTTACAGACGAAGATAATCCGACAATTACATATAGTAATCCTGCCGGAACAGCGGTATCAAGTCTACAAGCATGTATAGCATCAACTGACGGGATGACGACATATGTGCCTTATAGAGATGTACCTATATCAGGTACTAGTTATACCTTTAATTTAACTAGTGACGAAAGATCGGCATTATTAAACGCATGTTCTAGTTCTATGTCTATGGACATAAAGTTTTTCTTAAAAACAGAAATTGGTTCAACTCCTTATCGCAATACTTTAACTAAAACTTTTACTGTATCTAATGATGATATTAATGCGTCTTTGGGATATGAAGAGGCCGATTCTAAGGTGGCTGGATTATTTGGTACTATTGACGTCCAACAAAAAGGTATTATTAAAGGATACTCAGATGTTCGCGTTTTTGCTAATCCGACTCCTTATGAGGGGGCTACAATTGTTTCATCATCTTGGACTAATGGTGTAACAACTCTGTCAGGTAATGACGTGACTTTTACAAATACTACTGGTAATAGTTTTACTTATGTAGCTAGAGATTCAAGAGGAAATACTATATCTGATACTCAAGCACTTTATATGTATGATTATGTTCCTGTTGTAATTAATAGTTGTAAATTTGATAGGGTATCTATAGACAACCATCGCATATTACTAAATGCTAATATAACTTTTTATAATGGAGAATTGGGTGAAGAACAAAACACACCAACAATTACTTATACAAGCACTGGCGGTAGAAGTGGAACAATAACAGGTTATACCACTAATGGAAATACTTTAACTATTACTAACCTTGACACTGGAGCCGTTTTAAGCGAAGGAGAAACTGATACTTTTACATTAACCGTGTCCGATTTACTAAGTAGCGACAATGCCGTATCAGCCGTATTAGATCCTGTTCCTACATATGAAGCAGGAAAAAGTGATTTCCAAGTTAATGGAACACTTTATATAGCAGATACAAATAGAGCTAACGCAGTAAATGTTGGGGCTAAATTGGCGACAATACCTGTAGTATATGTACAAAGTACTCAACCTACTTCAGGTAAAAATGGAGACATTTGGTTTTCAGTTTAATTATAAAATTGAGAGAGGTATATTGACCTCTCTTTTTTATTTTGCCCTTAAGAAACCTACTATAATATAGAGTAAAATACAAGGAGGGAAATATGGCGAATATTATCAAACTAAAGAGAGGCCCTTCTACGCATATAGATGATGCTGTGATAACTCAGGGAGAGCTAGTCATTACGACAGACACAGCTAAATTGTATACAGTAGACCAAGAGGGCAATAAGATTATATTAAACAAAGATGTGGTTAACATTTCTGAATTAGTAAATGATAAGGACTATGTTACTCGTACAGAATCCAATGCACAACTAGAAGATTTTTCTGTAGATTTGGCGCGCGTTGATGCCGATGTAGCGATTTTAAGTGCGTGGGTTAATAGTAGCTTTAATTCAGATGTAGTTGACATTATAAATGAAGAAGTTGGACAACAAATAGAAGATTTACAAGAAATAGTAGACCAATTATATAATACCAATATATCTACAGCCTATATTTACGAAGATAGTAATGGTAATTTAGTTATTACTAAAAATGGATATTTAGGGAAAATTATGATATATAATGATCGTACTTCTTTAATGATAGGTAATGAAGAAATAGCCTATGTTAAAGATGGGAAATTATTTGTAACGGCTATTAAAACCAACTCTATACAGATTGGTTCATGGTTATATGAAGTAACCAGCGCAGGAACCTTAAATGAAAAATGGGTAGGTGATAATTAGTGGCATCATTAAATGATACTTATAGTATATTGACATATGTTGATAAAACAACAAAAACAAGCAGTAAATGTAAACTAGTTATTGCTTACAGAATTACAAATACGAATAGAAATAATGCTGTTTATACGGTAGAGTTTTTACCAGCAGTAGTATCTAGTGCAACATTATTCTATGCCGGAGGAGGGTCTTCAACCAATTTAACGGTTAATGGTTCTTCTATTGGAAGTCAAACAACTTCTCCAGCATATTCCTGGTCAACAGGTAACACAATGACAGTTGGTGGTACGACATATAAAGCCGTAGGTTATTTATTAGATAGTCAAGGCGATTCTACGCCGGTTACTAATATTCAAGGTTCATTTTCTGGAACAACATCAGTAAAAGTTGTATTAACTTATGTAGGAGGAGGAAATGCCTACGGTATTAGCGGTACAACAACCCTAGAAGGTACTTTAACTTTAGCCAGGGTAGTTGGGTTAACTTCAACAGTTACAAACTCAACATCATCATCAAGTAGAGCTAACTTTGGAGATACGGTAACATTCTCTATCACGAGACCTGCGGACAATATTACCCATACACTAAAATATACTCCTACAGGGGGTTCCGAAACGACAATTGGAACAGGAATCACAACGTCTAAAACCTATGCGTTTCCAACCAGCTTAATTAGTAATTATCCAAATACAACAACACCAAACATTACGGTAACAAATACAAACTCTAATGGTCTAGATAGTTCTACTACCGTTTATTTACAAGTGCCTAGTAGCTACGTACCTACTGTTAGCTCGACAATTTCTACAGCAAGTTATGTGCCAACCGGTGCAACGGGCGTTAGCGGGACTCCATATTTATATCAAGGACACTCTAGTTTAAAAGTTAATATTAGTGCAAGTGGAGTTAGTGGAAGTACTATTAGTTCTTATTCTACCACAGTTGAGGGCTCAACATATACAACCAATTCTTTTACTACATCTACATTAAAGAATTCAGGCTCTCAGACAATAACCACAACGGTTAAAGACAGTAGAGGGCGTACAGCTTCTGTTTCTAAAACTTTCTATGTAATACCTTATCACGCTCCAATGATTAGTAATTTAAAAACGGTGCGTTGTGATGCCAATGGTAATGAAAGTGAAAACGGCACATATGGAAAAGTGTCATTTGGTTATGACATTTCACCAGCGGGAAGTGATAATGTATTTACCATTAATATTGCATGCGGTAGTCAATCGCTAACCTTAACAGACAAAGATTTAGACTTTACAGGAACATATACTTCGGGAGCTATTTTTAGTGGCTTATCGAACGACCAAAAATATACGGTAAATGTTGAAGTGGCAGATAATTTCTATGGTGGTACAGGAGATGGATATCCATATCCTACGATTACCTACGCCGGAGAAATTAGTCCAAGTGCCGTAACAATTTCAAAACTAGCTGGAGGTAAAGGTGTATCCTTTGGTCAAACAGCTACATTAGAAGGATTACATAGTTATATGGACGCTTACTTCCATAAAAAAATTATTGGTATTTTCCCTATCGGAGCTATATATATGAGTGTAGACCCAACAGACCCAAAAGAATATTTTGGAGGAACTTGGACACTATTAAAAGATCGCTTCTTAGTGGGGGCTGGTAATTCCTATTCAGTTAATAGTACTGGTGGTTATAAAGCTACTCAGACTCATACACACAGTATCCCTGCTTTAAGTGGTACTGCCGCTGCAGCCGGAGGCCACTCTCATACTTATTGGATACCACCAAAATGGTCTTTTAGAATTGGTACTAGTACCCAAAACACAGTAACCGACGAGGCCGCTGCGGGGTTATCAGACGCTCGTTCAACTTCTAGTGTTGGTAACCATACCCACACCGTAAGCACAAATGCGTCAACAACTGGTTCATTTGGTAGCGGGGCAGCTGCTAGCGCAACCGATGGTAACATGCCACCTTATTTGGCTGTTTATATGTGGAAACGTACGGCTTAACAAAGAGAGGTTTATTCCTCTCTCTTTTTTTATTTTAACCACACAAAACCTACTATATATTAGAGCAAATTAAACGAAGGAGGGATAAGATGTATAAAATACTAACTAGATTACATACCCAAAGTCCTGGCGTTTTTCGTTATCATATGATAAGTGACGATGCTGGTCATTTAAGTGAGTTCCAAGCAGAAACTCTAGAAGAAGTAGAATTAGAAGTAATCAAGATTTTAGAAAAGGTTGGTTGCTATGATTTACGAGTAGTTGAAGAACAACCTTATTATATAGATTTAGAATATAGCGAAGACCCAGACTTCAATGGAGAGAATGAAGCCATTATGGCATTAAAGATGTTAAACTTTGTTGGATGGAAAGACTTACGCATTTCTGATAACAAACCATTTGCCATTGAGTTGGTATGGGGCACTAGACCAGAAGAAGAAGGTCCTTATTATACTATCTCTATTATGGCTACAGAAGGTACTGTAGTAGAACCATCTTATTTAGAAGGTATAGGAGAAGGTTGCAGCCGTAGTGCTAAAATTACTTTCCCAGAGGATTTCAATTCATTCCATTTCATTATTGATGGAGAAGAAAGTTCTACTGGCATTCCTGAATGGATAGATTATGAGCCTTTAAACATGAATGAAGGAATTATTACTTTCCAAGGTATTAACAACGACCACGTAATTGAAATAGTTGTTGACTAAAAAGTAGAAGAAAAGGCCCAGCTTTTTCTTCACTTTTATTTTTTTTAAGGAGGAGAGAAAATGAATGTTTTTATAAAAGAAGCTTTACATGTATTAGATTATCAAAATAATATAGTAGATACAATTTTCTTATCAGACGACAGCATGACTCCAGGTTATGCATATAATATTACGGTTGAGGAATCTAATACTGGTTATAGTAATTTAACTTTTACTATGCCTACGAAGATATTGAGAGATGAAAGAATTATAGGTGACATCAAAGATGATGCCCGATTAATTGACAACCCTAAATTAAAATATTTAACACCATTAGTAAAATTAAGATATCATAGACAAGTATTTTACACCGGAGATAAAGAAATTCATGTACAAGAACCGGTTGGTTATGGGGATGCGTTAGTTTTTACTGATAAGGTATATAGCCCAGAACATCCTAATAATATTATTGAAGATTATAAAATGGATTACATTGTACAACCAACTCAACACAAAAGAAGTGGTGTAGAAGTTAGTATAACTTATACTGCAATTGATTATCCTCGTTTTAATTTAAGTAAAAAGAAAATGGGGGCTACTATCAATGAAGACACCGTTACAAAAGGTATTTGGTCTTTATATAAGTCAGAACCAATGTCAGTACCAGGTAGCGTTCAATACATTAAATGGACAGAAAGAATGAGCGAACAATACGGTTTGGGAATTTATGTTCCAACAGAATGGTCGCCAGCAACGGCTACCGAGTTTCCTTTAAATAGCGACCAAATTTATTCAATGATGGAAGTATCTCAAGAGTGGCCTTATGGTTTAACCGCTACAGTATTTTGGTGGCCTATTACTTCGACAGGTAGATTTGAAGGGGTTATTTATAACGAAGGAGATTTTTTAACTTTAAATGTATATCCGAAATTTGAAACAGGAGAGGTAGACGTTAGTGAAATTACTTATTCATTAGATTTTTATGGATATACTTGGAATTATTTGGATAAAGGGGATAGTTATCTAACTCCAAACAATCCTTGTAATTATTTAAACTGGACCCTAGAAACAACAAATTGGTCCGTAGCTACAAGCAACGCTAAAGAATATATAGGAACATATTTTGACAAAAAAGATTTCCCTGCGACAAGCACTGCAAATCAATATTTATTATATCAAGTAATTAATGAAGACAGCAAGTATGTCGGTAAATATGATACGGTAGCAAGCCTTCCTACTCCAGGAGCGGATGAAATAGGTAAGTGGGCCGTAGTATCAAATGAAGAAGGAACATTCCAATATAGATGGGATGGAGAAAACTGGTATAAAGAAGAAAGTGGTATATCTAAAATCACAACATATGTTTATACAGGAGATTTTTCTTCTGACTTGACCTGGGATGGCCAAATAGTAGATGAAAATAATTTTATGCCATTTGATGATAATTGGGGCTTATATAAAATAACCGATAATTTTTATGCCGGACAAGACCTTATTGGAAGTACTTTTTATTTTACCGACAGTAGAGGAGAGACGGTATACACTCATGTTGTAACAGAAGAAAATGTTACCTACATGGATTATCCAGAACAAGATACTGTTGTAATAATTGATAATATGGCAGCCCTATTATCTTTTAAAAATCTAGATCCAGGGATGGATGGTACTTATGTACTAATTTATGCTGCCAATCCACCAGAAGAAGATTTTATTTGGTTATCTAATATAGTTACTTCTCCTTGGGCCGATCATACCGATAAGATTTGGACAGCATCTATAGATAAGGCTACTGGAGTTTTATATGATGTAGATCAAGTTGAAACAGAAATTGTTAAACCAGACCATTCGGTTGGAGACTTATTTGAAACCGTAGCTCTTCAATGCACATTGAGCGCAAGCGATAGTAACTGTTATAATATTATTACTGAAATTGCAAAACAATTCCAATTATATCCTGTATTTGATTGCGAAAAGCGTACAGTAGCATTAAAATTATTCGTTGGTAAAAATTATGGCTTAACTTATCGCCTAGGCTATTCGTTAGAAAACACAGGCGTTAAGAAAGATGGAGAAAAGGTAATCACTAAGTTACACTGTTATGGTGGGCAAGATAATCAAAGTGGTGAAAATATTAACCTTGGAGAAGCCGAAAGAAGTTATAAATTATATAATGCGGGAGTTTATAAGAGTTGGGCTTCATTACCAGAACATACAGACGCTGCATGGGCGGTTGTTGGAGATATGAATGGAGAACACTATTGGGAATTTGATAGAGAAACCGAAACTAGAAAGGTATATAAATATGACGCTGAAGATGGTTTATGGGTATCGGTAAAACCTCTTGTGACTCAAGATGGTACTGAACATTATTATGTTGAAACTGCGAGCGGTGTTTTTGACATAGATCTAGAAACAGGAATGCCTCTACCTTGGAATCCTAATGATCCAGCTTATATTCAAGCTCGTAGTCCATATGGTACTGAATACATATATAACTTTAAATGGATGTATGATAATGGATGGATGACCAAACAACAAATATTAGGGCTATACGAATACAATGAAAAAATACAAAAATTAAATAAAAGTTTCTTAGAACCTTATACAGAAGATTTCTTAAATACAAATGATGCGTATGTAAATGCTGGTGTAGTATATTCTACAAATCAAGATGAGTTCTTGGCTTGCCTTAACTCAATGATGAGTAGTTATTATAGACATCCAGGACAAACAACAGAAAAGTTTCAAGCTTTCCCAGAAGCACCAAGTGATTGTCGTTTAGGTGAAGCGGAAAAAGGAGAAAATCCTGATGGATATTATTTGGATATATATTATTGTAATGAATGTGGTTATGTAACAACAAACGAATATACCACTTGTCCTAAGTGTAATCACGAAGGGACTCCTGAATTACACACAATACACATCAACACATGGGGTGAAGAAAAAAGTAGCCCAGAGAGTACTAGTTCTGAACAATGGAATCCATCATCTAAAGGTTTCTATCAAAATATATATGATACATTTGAGGGGGCTACTCATAAGTTTTATTTAGGTAAAAAGTTCCAAACAGAAGCCATAGATAATTTAACCGAAGTACCTTCAACAAAAACAAACGAAACTAAGTTTTTTATTGAAAAGGTTGATGGTTCTGGCACAGACGAGTTTTATGATAAGAGCTCGGGTTTATATAATTGGAATGATTATGTAGATAAGTGGCAAGAGTTCTTTGGTTATGCAACTAAAAACAGAAAAGAAGTTGAACACTATCAAGAACGCATTGAAATGTTGGAACAAGAGTTTAAAAATTATCAACACGACTTAGAAATATTAGAAAATAACATTCAAGATGAATATGGAGATTATATTATTGAAGGTAAGTTCGCTGACTCTCAAATAGTATACCCAGCTGTATTATTTGCCAAGTCTTTAGAAGCTTCTGATAAGTTCTGTGTTCCACAAGTAACTTATAGTTTAAATGTTATAGATAGTGGAGGATTAATAGAATATAGAAGTCCTTGTTCTGAGATTTATAATGAACTTGTTCATACCCTTCACAACAAAGGACAAATCGTTCCTAGAGCTGGAGATTATGTAGGCGTTTATGATGAACAGTTAGGTTTATATAATGTTCCTGGTTTAATTACTAGTATCAAACGTACGTTAGATAAACCACAATCAAATTCAATTACGCTAGACACGGCATATACAGATGCTGATGATTTAGTTGGAAATATTATTAGTGCTACAAATACAGTATTAAATAATACAGACATATATGCAAGAACAGCTGTATTAAAAGCCGATGGTTCTATTGATGGTGCAGCTTTAACAAAAACATTGGAACAAAACACAAAAGAAAACATTTCCATTGTAGGGGTTAAAGGCTCAACATTATTAGACAGTACTGGTTTATTAGTATCAAATCCAAGCGATCCTAACCGTAAAATGAAATATAGTGGCTCAGGCATTTATGGTACTGTTGATAACGGAGCTTCATATGACTTAATGGTTGGTCCAAATGGTATCAACGCAAATTATATTAACGCTGGTTTATTAGACACAAAATCAGTACAAATTATTTCAGGTTTAAAAGCCAAAGTAAAATTAGATAATTTGGGACTTTCTGTAATAGATGATACTTCAAAATCATATCGTCTTCCAGGCAAAGATGACAAAGACGAAGATGAAATTAGAGATTGGTCTAAATCCAATTTGAAAGCCTTTGTGGGAGTTAATCAAGACAATGAGGCTATGTTGTATTTAAACGGTCAAATGGTTGTTGAAGAAGGAAGTAAAATTGCAAATTGGAAGGTTTTAAAAGATAAATTATATTCAGGTTCTGATACATCATATGTTGGATTAGGAACATCTGGAGATTATCGTATTTGGGCAGGTAACGAAGATCCAACAAAAGCTCCTTTTAGTGTTAAGGCGGACGGTTATACTGTTACTTCTGCAGGTTCAATCGGAGGATGGAAAGTAAATAGTACTACTATTAGTCAAACTCATACCGCATCTGACAAGAAACAATACACTGTTACCTTATCAAACTATAATAATGATAATGCGGATTCCAGGGTTTTACATTGTGCTACCGATGGCACTGACACATTTTACATATTGAGAAATGGTAAACTTTATGCTGAAAACGCAGATATTAAAGGTAAAATAACAGCTACTTCCGGTACAATTGGTGGGTGTAATATTAGTAATGGGACACTACAAATCGCTAATGCCAACATTAGCAGTTTAAATGTTAGTAAAATTAATGGGGGTACAAATAGTAATAATATCATCTTTAATGGCTCTATTACTTGTACCAACTTGACAGCCACGGGAACTATTAATTCTGGTTCTACAATTAGTGGTTCTGCAATTAACGGTTCTGATATTACCGGTGGTACAATTAATATCGGTGACGGAGCATTTAATGTTAATAGTGCTGGAGGATTCTGGATAGGAGGAACAGGAACTCAAGATGCCGCTTTTGGTGTAACTCATAATGGTACGGTATATTTTGGTTCCGCCAATTATTCTTCTAGAAATATTTATGTATATGGAGATGGTGGTACTTTGGGAAATGTTCTTCACAAATGCCAAACTTATGGGCAAACTGTTATGAACGGTTTTGAATTGAAATTAGATGCTGCCCATTTTATAAAAATGTATTTTGTTAAAGGTTTGTATGTTGGCTTCGCTGAAGACGAATAGGAGGAATAAAACATGGAACATTCAATAAAAGATTATATAGCTTCTAAAATTAGAAGATATGAAAAAGTTATAGCTAATGAAGAGCTTTTTCAAAAAACCAACGGACAGCAAGGTGCCCACTGTCTTAATGTTTCGCAATTAAAAGAGAGAATGGAAACTTGGACAGAAGACGACTGGTTAAAGCACTTAGAAGATAGCGCTGGAGAGTATTATGAGGTTAATTACGAAACCAAAACTTATAAATTAGTTCAATTACCAGGCGGTTTTATGTAATAAAAAAGAGAAGACAAATTAATGTCTTCTCTTATTTTTTTTGTCTCCAAGTGAGTTCGCTTTGCTGCGTCTTGGATATTCAATATTACTGTGTTGTTTTATCCACTTTTCAACATCAAACTTTTCATCCTCTTGTTTCTTTTTGAAGTTGGGATTATATTGTTTCTTTTTGTTGTATGGCTTTTTAGTATTTTCCAAACCTACACTTCCTCCGTATATGTATTACAAATATAGAAATATCCCCATCCACAACGTACATCCCCATTTAATACATCATACCCACAAGAATATGTATATTGATAGGCACATTTTTGTATGGTCTCTACATCTTTATTTTCTTCTTCAATATTTTCACAACCGGTTAATAATAACATTCCGGCTAGTATAATAATAATTTTCTTAAACATGACAATCCACCACTATGAACCAACAGTCTTGATATTCTGGGTTTCTAATAATGTCGTAAAACTTATTAAGATAATTGTCTAAACTATTACCCGTTGCATTATCGCAACCAAACCAACCCATATCTCCCATGGTATGCCATTCACCTTCTATGTTATCTAGCAGATCGTGTGTATAGAATGTGCTTTGTTTCATTATGTAATTTTCTTTATTACCATATAAGTCACGATAATATTCTGCCCTATAGCAAAATCTAAAGTCCTCTCCTTCTTTTGGTGGCATTCCGTCCACAACAACATCCCAGAAGCGCCCCATTGTTTTAAGGTCTTCTTTGCTTGGGCGGTTCATATCCGTCCATAAAATATCTTTTATCTTGGCTCCATCGCACCAACGATATTTTCCTTTTTGTTGCTTTGGTGTATCAAAAAACATATCTCTGTCTTTAATGTGTTCCGTATTTTTTAATACTTTTAAACTATATCTCCAGCGTCCACCAATAGACCACCAATCCCAACGAGCGTCTGGATTGTAAAAAGTGTATATGTGTTCATCATCACAGAGCTCTGGTCCATACTCCGCTTCTGCCGCCTCCCAAATAGCTTCGTCCGTTAAACAAGTGTCTTGGTTTTGCTCTCTATAATCACGAATATAATCATCTTTAAACCACGCTATATCACGAACCATATAATTTTCATCTTGTTCGCAATATGGGGCTAATGCCTCTTCTAAATCACTAGGGTTTTTCACTATTACTCCAACTGTAAAATGGCTCATATTTATTCCTTCTTTCTTTTATATATAAATATTATAACACAAAAAAAAGAGAAAGTCAACTTAATTTTGACCTTCTCTTTTCTTTTTTTATTTTTACCGTTTTAAACTTGTTTTAAACGACTTTTCTCTTTTTTAATATATTTATATTAAAAGATTATTTTCAGCGAAATACGGTTATATTTTTAGCTTTAAAATAAGGTTTTAATCTTTATATTAAAATTATTTTTTTAATGAAAGTTTTTTAGCATCGCGGTACTCGTTATATCTATCGTAGCGAGTCTTAACATCTAACAACTCTTCTTTTGTAAGACCTTCCGCAAATCTATCGAACATACCACAGTTAGTGTACTCAGGACATCCTCCGCATTGTACACATTGAGGTACACAAGCCCAATAGATGTTTTCGTCATATTCTCTAACTGCTTCTAACACAGCTTTCCAATATCTAATTGTAAGTGGATCGGCTCCGGTACATAATCTTTTTGCTGATATATTAATTAATGCTTGAATGTTAGCATCCATTTCCATAGGAACGGTATTCATTTGTGAACGTTCCGCTCTATCTTTTACATCGGTTCTGTCTGCTCTTTCAGTACCAATAAACTTTTCACAACCTTCGTGATGTCTGGCAAAGTGGGTTGAGATGGCATATGGTATTTCATCCCATTTCCAACTGATAGTCCCTCTACGAATTGGACTGTGTTCACATAACAATAGTTTCTTTTTCCACTCGTCACTAGGTTCTTTATCCCCAGCCTGTTTGGAAATAGTTGTCATGCACGCGGATTTAATCTTTTTCCAATTTATGTCAAAGTCTGTAATTCTTACTGTTGTATTATATCTTTCTGCCATTAGATTTTCCTCCTTAGTTTTAAATAGCATTTACCACAAACCCCTTCATATTCTACCTTGGTATGGTCATCAATTACAACCTGCTCACCCTCAAACACTGGCTCATCATTTACCAAGCGTAGGTTTTGTGTAGCCTTTGAGCCACACTTACAAATCGTTTTTAATTCTTCTATATCATCTGCTATTAATAATAATCTTGTAGAGCCTTCGAAACCGTTCATTTGGAAGTCGCAACGCAACCCATAGCATAGTACAGGGATATCATACGCCTTGGTAATGATATATAGTTCATTCACTTGAGTTCTTGTTAGGAACTGAGCCTCATCCACAATAATAGCGTGTGGTTTTACTGGCTCCATCTTTTCTATTAACTGATCGTTTGGTGCTAATAACACATCAACCGGTCTTTCTATTCCTATTCTACTTGACACTTTGTCTTGAGCCTTGGTGTCTATGCTTGGTTTAACAACAATTACTTTCATGCCTTGACGCTCATAGTTATGAGCAACTTGGAGAAGAGCGGCAGTTTTACCGCTACTCATAGCTCCATATCTAAAGTACAGCTTGCTCACGAGTTTTTTCTTCGTTTAATTGTGGAAATGCTTGTCTACGAGCTTCTTCCCAGATATCTTTAGCCAACTGTTCGTTAGTAACAGCTCGCAATATGTAATAAAGTAATATGTTGTTAAAATAAGCCATTTGATATTCTGGAGTAACATTTTCCATATTAAGCTCCAGTTGAGCCGAATCCTCCAGCTCCTCTTTCTGTTTCTTCTAGTTCGTCTACTTCAACAAAACTAACATTAACATAAGGGATAAACACAACTTGACCAATTCTTTCTCCTGGTTCAACGACTCTTGTTTCATCAGTATCGTTGTGTAGTGCTACGATATACTCTCCGGTATAATCATAGTCACAAACACCAACACAATTTGCTGGTCTTAGCCCTTGTTTAGTAGCAAGCCCGCTACGAGCAAAAACTGCTCCAAAAGTATCTTTAGGAGGTTGAATTGCAACCCCTGTACCAATCTTTGCTGTTTCATGTGGCTTAATGGTTGCACCTTCGTGTGCATATAAGTCATATCCAGCAGCATATTCACTACCTCTTGTTGGAATGTGACTATCTTCGTATAATTTTTTAATCTTGATTTCCATTTGTATCCTCCGTTTTTTCAGCCTTCATTTCTATTACAGCTAATATCGCATAATTAGCCATATCTAACAAGGTATCTTCTAATTTTTCATCGGCTACAAAACCATCTTTTGTTGATAGAGTTCTAGCACGGTTTAACTTATCCTCTAGTCTAACTAAAAATGATGTTAAACCATATTTTATATAAGTGTCGTGTACACTATCACCATAGTCGTGATTTTTACGCACATACAAATCGTGCAAACCGGCTAATAAGTGTTCGTGTAATTCAATCTTATCTTCCATTGTCATATAATACTATCTCCCCTTGGGACAAGGTTTCTTGAACATTAATAATGCGTTGGTTGGCAGAACCTCTAAACTGTAATCGTTTATCTGCCTGAGCCAAAATAAAGGGGCCATCAACTAGAAAGTCGCATATCTCTAATAACTTTCTTTTATCTTCATCCTCTATTAATTGCTCATATGTTTGTCCGCAATAGGCCCATATATCTAGTCCCAATGTATATTTAGCATATTCTGCTATTTCATAACATTCTAGAGGTTGCAAGAAAGGATCTCCACCAGACAGAGTTAGCCCATCATGATGTTTACAATTTCCTTTCAAACCTAGTTTAATATCTTCTATATAATATTCTTGTCCTCCACAAACATCATGTGTTTGGGGGTTATGACACCCAGGGCATTTCATTTTACAACCCTGGGTCCATAATACTATTCTAAAACCCGGACCATCAGCAACACTTTCGTATTGTAATGGGGCGGCTAGTCTTATTGTTTTACTCATTGTTTTTCCAGCCTTTCACTTGCTTACTGTGTTTATAACGCATTTCAACTTCTTGTTGTTTTCCTTTATTGAAAGCGGTTGTGTAATTACCAGTTAAATAACCAGTCACTCTTCTTAATTGTTGAATATGGTTGCTATGACATTCGGGACATTCGTCATTGAACTCATCACAATATCCACATTCTAAACAAGTATCATTAGGTACATTAACAGCGAAATATGGTATGTCTTTGTCCATAGCATAACTTACTAGTTTTTCTAGTACTTGTAGGTTATTTTTAACCCCGCTATCTAATTCAACATAAGTAATACAACCAGCGTTTGATAAGCCAGACAATTCTGCTTCAATATCTATTTTATCAAATGGCGAAATCTTTTTCCATACTGGTACGTGTGTACTGTTGGTAAAGAAATCTTTGTCGCTAACGTTTTGGATTACTCCATATTTATCTCTGAACTTTTTCATGGCTGTATAACATAGATTTTCCGCAGGTGTATAATATACACCAAAGTTTAGTTTTAATTCTTCTTTGAACTCTTTACATCTTTTATTGAATAAAGTTTCAATAGTCTTTGCAAGCTGCATTCCTTCGGCAGTTGTATGGTCTTTTCCAATTAAGATTTGTAGCGTTTCTGCTAGTCCTAATTGACCAATAACCAATGTACCATGTTTCATAGCACTTTCTACGGTTTTGCCATCATATCCAGCCATTAGTCCATTTTCATACATAAATTGTGCCGATGCTGGATTTTGACTACATATCCATCTATAACGCTCAATTAACATATCTCTTGCTTCATAAATCTTAGTGTCTAGTAGTTCTAGGAATGTGTCTACATCTCCCTCTGCTTGCATTGCTAGTGTAGGCATAATGATAGTTACTGGTGCTATGTTACCTCTACCATCTTTTAAGAAGCCTAGCCCATTAATATCATATCCATTGTATGTTCTACATCCCATGGTTGAAACATAAGTTCTAGGATCATTTTTATCATATCCAGCGTTTACACTCCAATCTACATTAGCATAGTTAGGATATAAACTTTGAGCTGTTTACCTTAACGCTAATTGGAATAAATCGTAATTAGGTTCTCCTTCTTCGCGATTAACTCCTTTCATACATTGGAATATTCCACAAGGGAAAATTGCTGTTTTGTGTAATTTACCTACACCTTTGATTGAGCCTTCCAGTAAAGCCCTAATAACCATTCTACCTTCTGGTAGTGTACAAGTACCATAATTGATACTAGTAAATGGTAGTTGATTTCCACTACGGCTTTGTAATGTATTTAAGTTGTGATACATACCTTCTACAGCTTGCATTAATTCTTTTTCAGTTTTATCTAGGGCATATTGGTATGCCTTAGGACGAACTTTATATTGCTCGCTATCAATAGGTAATGTGTCTTCATATCCAGCTATATCTGCTTCCTCAATATATTTCATTCCATCTCTAAAATGTTTAAAGAATGATTTTCTTACATAAGGAACCATGGTCCAATCAATATGACTGGCACTCACTCCACCAAATTGTTGTAGAGATTGTAATTGGAATATTACAGCTACTAATTGGAAAGCTGTATTAATAGAATTAGCTGGACGAACATCTGTTTGTCTAGTATTAAAACCTTTTGCTAATAGATCGTCGAATGGTACTGTTAAACAGTTGTGCATTCCTACAGCATAACTATCTAGGTCGTGAATATATACTTCGTTGTTGAAGTGATTATTCTTAGCCATGTCGCTAATAATGTAGTTTAGGGCATAGTCTTTCATAACTTCCGCTCTAGCTTCTCCCATTCTACCACCGAATGACATTTCGTCAACATTGGCATTTTGGTTTTGCACATTTGATGCAAATAACTTTTCTGCCACATTTTGCATTAGGTTAGTTTTTTTGTGCCTTTGTATATTTCTTTCTTGTCTATATAAGATATAAGCTCTAGCTACATCTTTTCTATCAGTAGCCATTAATAATTCTTCTACCTTATCTTGGATTTCTTCTACTCCATACATTGTATGGCTTTTAAGGACAATATATTCTATTTCCTTACCAATCCTTCTAGCTTTTTTGACTCCAGCCTTTGTCAGTGTTCCATCAACTGCTACAAAAGCCTTCTTGACCGCATTGATTACTTTTTGTGTGTGAAAAGGTTCAACACGACCATCTCTTTTAATAATATTTTTTTGAGATGCCATAACTATTACTCCTCCTTGTATGTTCTATTCTTGTAGTATTGATTTACTCCATACATACCCAAGAATATTGATTCGCTTTCATCCTCTGGTATCTCTGTTTTAAAAACTTTGTACGCTCTCTCAATAGCAGCTAGCTTTTGCTCAGGTCTCTTAGAACCATATATATGATTAAAAGAACGCCATTCATCCGCCATAGCCGTGATTAACTCTATTTCCAAAATGTTGATAACCCAGTATCTGATAACACCTTGTAGCATTGCTAATTTTTTAAATAGTACGGGGTTTTGTTGATATTGAATATCTTCTAAAATTACGCACTTAATATTTTGTTTAACCACGATGTTGTAAACTTCTTCTACAATTTCTCTTAGCCTAACAAAATAATCTTTTTTCTTGTCTACATTAAAAGTCTTATGTCCAAGTAATTGTCCTTCTTTATTGAAGATTGACATACCTGTTGTATATGTTGCGGCATCAAGAGATAAAAAATAAGGAGTAGTATCAGTAATATTGGACTGAAACTCAGCCAAGCATTCTAAACATTCGAACCCTGTCTTAAGCAGAGTATCGACCGATGCTTGAAGATGATGTCCGTTTTTACAACGACATTGTAATATACTTTCTTTGTTTTGATAATCTCCAATATTAGTAATAACTACTCCCAAACCTGTCGCAAAGTCAAATAAATTACTCTGCTTTTGGTTCATCTTTTTCCTCTTGAGGTGCTTCTTTATCTAATAACGCTATGTATCTTTCTAGCTCGTCAGCATACTCGGTCAATCTCTTGTTGTGAACTGCATTCTTCGCTAGAGTTAATAATACCTCCGCTAAAAGCGTACTTGCTTCTTCTCGCGTCATAAGTTTTCCTTCGGCATTTTTCATAATTCGAACTACCTCCTATAAATACGTGCTCTTCATATTCCGGGTTATATGTTAGCCAGTGTTCTAGTTTACGCACAAGTTCTGGCATACCATATTTCGTGAATATGAAATCATAAATCTCTTCTGTGGTTCTGATTAATTTTTCTGGTATTTTGTCATTTTTACAACCCATATAAAATATATATTCATAAAAGGACATAAGATAAGGTGTTTTATATAAAAAGCGATAAGCACAATGAGCAAGGGGCGACGTCTGAACTATTTCTCTATCATGATATGGACGCAGCCACAATTTGTAGCCTGTCCTATGATTATAATAATGCAAATCAAGCATAGAGCATACATAATAATCTTTTTCTTTTCCTTTCTCAAACAGGACTAACACATTCGTTCGCTTACACTTGTGATTAATGAAATAGTTAATAAACCAAAGGGCACTTGAGTTCATGACTGAAATCATTAAACGGTTTCGCAACGTCGCCAAATTACTGTCAGTAATTACCTGCTCTATAATATTAGTATCTTCAAGCAGACTAATATCCAACGGCTGTATAAAAAATAATTGATGTTTTTGGTCTATTAATTCTTTCAATAGGTCTTGCCCCGATTTTGTGGTTAATAATAATACGGGGTCGTCATGTATAGCTAATTTAGTTTTATTAAATCCTATGTCCTTGCGTAATAACTCTCCATTCAATGACTGGAATAATCTTACGTGTTGATAATATTTTGACTTAACTGCTTGTTTTACATTCCAGGCCAGCTTATGACCAGGCTGGTCTACCGATAGTTGTAGGATCGGATTATAGCAAGTAAAGTCTGGTTGTAAAAAATAAGTTTCTTGTAAATATGGACGAAGTTCTCTGTTGTTGAAGCCAGGTCCATATTCTTTAATATTCATTCTAAAATAATTTGGTATAGCTCTTGATGGATGTCCAAGATGTTTTGACTGCCTAAAGAGATATATCTCATCATATTTGTTCAGGTTCTGTGGAGACAGGCTGGTAATCAGACGCACATTAATGTTTGGGTCTGTCTTGAGATAAGCATACACCAGCCCAAGATCATAGTTGGGGGCTATATATTTTTTTTGAACTAGACAATCATAGTCCATTAAACCAATTAGTCTAATCATTGTCGTCCACCCTATAGCGAGTTATTTCTAGCTCACCATCATCACCTATGTCTTTAATTTTATAGAAAGCAAATTTGTCTTCACTCTGTCTGCTTCTAGCCATAAACTGGTCTCCATTACGCCAACCGGATACAACTAATCTAGTTCCTCGTTTAAACCAAGAACGCTCAATAACTTCTTTACGCCCTGTTTCGGCATTAAACTTGGATATTTGTTTATCGTATTGGCTGTATTGTTCTGCTACACATTTAACTGTAACTACTCCGGTTGGAGTTAGTAGTGTTACTGTATGTTTATAGCTGTTTTTATCTAATACTGTACCACATATATTAACAAGATTGTATACAGGTATTTCTCTTTCTTTATATGTTATATAATGGTCTGGAATAGGGATTTCACTTTCTTGAAAGAAATCAACAAAGTCAAATTCAACATGGTGGCAATTAACCAATTCATGTTCGTGGTAATAGAACCCTAAAGATTCCATCTCCCAGCTTGACAAACTACCGTGACAACTGTCTACCCAAATATTATTAATCTCCGCTTCTTGTAGGGCGTTGATTAATTTTTCTTGATTGTTGGCAAAGTAGGTACGAAGCCCATCCATTTTATTACCATATAATTTTTCCCATACTCCCTTATTAATATAAGTTCCTTTTTTATTATGTTGTAAAACATCAACATCAAAATGGTCGCTAAAATATTTATATGCTCGATCATCCAAGTAAAGTTTTTCACCATCGGCAAACTCTTTTAGATACTTGCAAAAGTTGTACAGTTTTACATATCCCATCTTATTATTTGGTATAAGATTATTTCTAATTAGTCCGCTTAGATTTTGTAAAGTGATACGAGTTTTAGGCGGATTAACTTGAGCTAGATATTTATACATCAACTCTTTACGAGCTATATCTTTTTCCAGTACGTCAAAGCATCCAGCTTTTATTAAAGATATGGTCTGACTTTTCCCTGGTTGTATTTTTTCTAGGAAATCATCAAAACTTGTATATGGTCTATTGGCTATAATACGAGAGATAATATCATCTCCTATTTCACTAATACCCTTTAGCCCATAAACAATCGTATCATTGTCTGCATCTGGCGTGAAACTCATTTTAGCTACATTAACATTTGGTAATTCTACCTTGATGTTTTGATTTTTAATTCTACCTATGGCAGCACTTAGTTTACCATAGTTTGTTGTCCCTCCATCAGTTCCTTCAGCTGCTCCTGAGTTGACAGTTAAACAAGCTGTGGCCCAGTAGATTGGGGGGAATTTTAAGTTCAGGTTCATTTCTTGTAAGGCAATCAATGAATATGCTACCGTATGCGGTATACTGAATGAGTAACCCAACTGTCTTTTAATTTGGACATCCCAAATATATTTTAAAATATCCTCACTAACTCCATTAGCAGCTCCTGTTGCGAAATATTCTTCACGGGCTGATGTGATTTCTTTCATTTTCTTCTTGGCGATAATCTTTCTAATTTTATTAGCATGAGGAACATCATAGTTAGTAAACTCTGGTATCATAACCGCTAACATGGCCGACTCTTGACTTTCCAATACTCCGGTATAATCTTTCATAAAGTTATATAGAATATTCTTTTCTTCATCGGTTGCATTTAATTCATCAATTTCCTTTTTAATTAGTTCAGGATGTTGTTTGTATAATACATATTCTTCTGTTGGTGTCTTTGCACCTTTCTCTGGAACTAGTCTCATCAGTGAATTAACCGCTGCCATTTGAGGAATGTTCTCTGGTTTAATTAAAGATAAACTTTGTTTACCCACTGTTGAGTCCATTTGGAATATATCAATAATTTTATTATCCCAAATCATTTTCCACATTTTTCTATCGTTGCGTTCAAGAACGTCTGGATGTAAATATTTATCATAGGTTGATTTTAAATCACCTTGCCATTCAATCAAGTTATCGGCTAATAATAAATCTAATGTGGTGTGGATTTTATCTAATGCTTCAACGGATAAACAGTCCATTTTTAATCCGCCCATATATTCAGTATCTCCTAAATCAAACTGAGTTACCTCTGTTCCATTAGGAGCCTTCATCATGGCATTATAAGTATATACTGGAACATTGAAGATTACGTTCCCGCAGGCATGAATACCTAACTGGCATACTAAACCTTCTATCCCTTTAACTACATCCAAGAATCCTGGATACTTTTCAAATTCATTAATTAAAGCAGTGATTGGTTTTCTATCCTTTTCTGGATTACCTTCTAAACAGTCTCGTAGAGGCCATAAGAAGCCTCTCTCTTGCGGAATCATGGTTGCCAGGTATTGTGCAATGTCTACATCAATTCCAAGTCCACGAGCCGCCGTTAATATGGCAGAACGCGTACCCAATGTACCAAAAGTACATACACATACACTGTCTCCTCCGTCGGCTTGTGCTGCCTCTTTAATCTTTTGTAAAACCACTGGTCTTCTACGACCTTCTGAGTCTACATCGATATCTGGCAATTCTATTTTATTTCTTTCCAAGAAACGCCAGTGTGGAAGATATATTCCTTGCTCCAGTGGGTTCATTTGTGTTACACCAATTAAGTAATTAATTAACATAACTCCAGCCGAACCACGAGATATACCCACCAGTGAACCAGCTTCATTCCACATAATTTGAATAATGTTACGAACCATTAACAGATATGAACTGATTGGTTGTCCCAGACGCTCAGACACAAGCCAACATTCAGTTAGCTCGGTTTCTAAGCGGTTTAGATACTGCTCTTTCTTATCTATTGGTAAGTTCATATTTGCAAGTTTAATAAGACCAAGATAAATAAAATATCGATCGTCCTCGGATGGAGAACTTAAATATTTATTGATATACTCAAACTTACTACGTACTTTGATTTGTTTAAATGTTTCAACCCAGCCAGGATTGCGTAAGCGGTCGTCGCTTAAATGAGGAACGATTTGAGGTTGGAATAAATCATATTCCAAAATCTTATCATTAATCTCATTTGAGTTAGCGAACATTTCTTCTATCTTTTCTAATGGTATATAATCAGACATCAGTTCTATTACTTCGTCTGGTGTCATCATATAGGTGTATTGATAGAAGTCTGCCGTTTCTCTATCACCATCTTTACTATTTAAAAAACTTGCATGAATTTCTCTGTCTGTTTTTTTAAGATAGTGGCTGTCAGTAGTGATGATACATTTGGTGTCAGTTTGTTGTCCTAACTCTAACAACCATTTATTATATTCAATTTGTTCTTCGTAGCGGGCTGGTTGTAATTCTAGGTAAAAGTCTTCACCAAATATTTTTTTACACCATTTAATGAAGGCTAGAGCATTTTGTTCTGCTCCACCCATTTTACAGATACCCAACCATCCACCTATACAGGCACTAGCAGCCACAATATGACCGGGGTTAGCCCCTATAACTTCTTCTATATCTCTATAGTAGGTTGGGACTCTTGTCATAAACATTGTAAACGAATGCTTCCATGCTCTAGTAGATAATTCTCTTAACTGAGCATGTCCCACTTCATCTTTTGCTAACAAAATAAAATGGGGGAACTTCTCCCCCTTTTCATAATTAGAAGGAGATAAATCATTTCTACATAAATATATTTCATTTCCCAAAATTAATTTGAACTGTTTCCACTCTTCATCTTCTTTACATTTTTGTTTGTAATATTTCAAAGCCTTAATATGAGCCGATAGGGCTTCGTGGTCTGTAATAGCCATACCCTTTAAGCCAATATCATGCGCATACTTAATTATGTCTTCCACCTTGTTAATACAATCCAGTAAACGAAGATTACTATACTCAGTGTGATTATGCAAACTTGTATAACTCATATCTTCCCTCCTGATAATATTATACCATATTATCCAGTTCTTGTAAACCTTTCTTTATTGCAGATTTCCTTGAATGTTTTAAATGGTAATATATTAATACTCCATTCACCACAATCCCAGGTTCCATACATGGTTGTTGAACCGTCTTCTTCTTGATTAGTAGTCGAAGTTGGATAATACTTTTGTCCCTCAGGATCATATAATACTTCTTGTAAATATTTTTGTTTGGCTGCACCACTGTCGCAAATGATAGACATTGCAGACGAGTGTCCGTCCATTTCAAAAGTTGTGGTAATATAATATTTCATTATTATTCCCCTTTCAAATAATTGCTTAATACCTTTGACATATGCGGGTGTTTTACCGTATAGCAAAATGTATCTAGCCCATGATCTCTAATCATTTCAAGCAGATATACTACAACCTTTTCGGTCCTAGGATTTAAAATCATATATGGTCTTTTCTTTTCAAAGAAAGCCATAGGCTCTGCCTGAGTCCATTTCTTTTTGCTATACACCTTTCCAGCACCTATCCAATCGCACATCATTTCAACGAGATAAGGCCAAGGTATTTTAATTGGTTTATTTTTACGAGTGCCTAATTCGTCTAACCAATACTCCCAATGGTGGGGATTATGTCCTTTGTGATGTTGCCAAGCAAGACTATATTCTTTTTCTCTTTTTTCAGCATCAATAGGGCTACTATCTCCTTGGAAGTATCTTGCGCTCGTAAAGAATTCCGTAGGTCCAAACTTACTATTATCGTGTAATAGACCTCTCTTAAATTGTCCACATCTCCAACAATAATAACTCACAAGCATTTTGTGTTTGCTAATTGTTAAGAAGTGTGCTAAATATTTATTCATATATTACTCCTAGTGTTTCTGAAGGATAGACAAAACTTGTGCCTTCTCCATAATAATCTCTTACATACCCATACTTTTCATCATTTGGTCCGGTATATGAACCCTCAATGATGTAGACTATATTACCTGTAAGTGGTTCTGGTTTTACTGTTAGCAACTTAAATTTGCTACCATCTTTTAATAATACCTTTTGTGTTTCTGTCATATGAATACCTTCTTTTATTTTTTTAATTTTTTAAAATGTTTAAAAAGCGGAATTCGCTTATTTAAAAGCTCATTTCGCTTGGTTAAAATATTTATAAATATATTTATATTATAAATACCTTAAACAAGAGAAATCAGCGTTTTTTACTCGCTTTTTTCTTCTTCTTGAGTAGAGGATGCCTCTTCAATTTTTTCTATGGTTTCTTTTAAATCTTTGGTATAAGATTGTAGGTCGGTAATTACCTTATCTACATTTATGCCATTGCCATATGGATGAAGAGCCACGCTCTTAATACTATCTAAAAACCCAGATAGGTTTTCAATCATGTTAATTGCCTGTTCCTTCATTTTTATCCTCCGTATTATTGAAACTGCGTAATTCAGTTATTAATTTATTATTGTCCACTTCGGTATCAAATGTAATATCAATTAATATGGCAACCTTACCTTTAGCAAAATCTGCTAAAGTTTGATTAAAATTATATTCAGTAATATTGATTTTCAATCCAGATCCTGATGCTATCATAAAAACATTGTCATTGATGATTAGTTTCATTTGATTGGCATCGGCTATGATATTACTAATTTGTTCCGTCAGGTGATTTTTTTTATCCTTGATTGCTATAAACTCTTTGATACGGGGGTGGTTTCTATATAAGAAGATTTGTAAATGCTTACCACCTTCCAAGTGATGAGTTTCGATCATAAAATCTAACCCACCTCTAACAATTTTAGAGTATAAAGTCTTTTTCTCTATATAATCTTCTAGGCTTACTTTCTTTAATATTAATCCCATTCTTCTTCCTCTTCTTCCCCTGTTAATACTGCATTGATGTGGTAGGCCAAATCTCTACATTTATAGTCGTTGGAGTAATTTTCTTTTATGCGATAGAACTTACTCTCTGCCGACTCGTCTTCGTAGCCATAACCATACTCATCATTAATAATACAATCGTAAATATATAAGTCCACTATATTAATTCCTTGGTCTAATAAATCTTCATAGACCTTCTTGATACTCTTATCCATTGGCCACCTCTAAATCACGCAATATATCATTGGTCAATTCTTGTTCTTTTAAAGTAATCTCGATAGGACTTTCTACCAAGTAGTTTAAAAATAGTTTTAGTTTCCCTAAATCTTCAGGTCTGATAGGAAAATCTTTTCCCAATACTTCAAACCCAGGTATATTCATAATATACTCATAATTATCTATTACTGTTTGTATTAATGCAACATGAGCACGGAAAGAAGAAATTGGGTCTTCCATGTCAAACACTACTCCGTTTGTATAAGGTAATGTTTTTAATGTAATCTTTGTACCCTTTACTTCTAAAGTTCCAGGTCTATAAAACTTTTTCTTATTTACTTTTCCCATATTTCCTCCTTTTCCATTTCTTAATTATATTATACTATATTTTATTACTATTTGTAAAGGAAATTTAAACTATTATTTTTCTTTTCGCATTTTATATTCTTGATATGCCATAGACACAAGTCCATCTTTACCGGCGTCAGCAGGGATGCGTTCTACCCCAGCGTCCTTAAGCATATCTTTCAATTCTTTAATACTACATTTGTTTAAGTAGTCTTCTAATAGTTTATTGTATTCTTTAATAATCTCAGCGATTACTTGTCCATTACGAACTTTGTCTCCAGCTAATTGAACAAACTCTGTTTGCCAGCTTTCTGGTACTGCGATTAATTCATCTCTGCTCAATAGTTTATTTAAAAACCACGTTCTTAACTTTTCCACGTTTCCTCCTAAAATACAAGATCCCATACAGTCTTGCTAGTATATTCTTTTAATTCATAATCATTTACAACAAATTGTAAGCGTCCAACATTATACGATTTATCTACCGAGAACTCCCCAACGGCATCTAAGTCAAATTTTTGACCTTGACCCAATTGTTCAGTTAACTCAGGCACATTAAATAATATAACATCATATTTACCACAATCTATTTTTAAATGTTGTTGTTCATTTCCCATGAAGTCAAATTTATCTGTTGGTATGTCAGTAATCAAAGAAATTGGTTTATCAACACCATGACCCCATATATCTTCCCTGGCAGTTATTTCAGCCATAGGAATGTTTAACTCATTATATTTTGATATTAGGTCTACTAGATATAGATTTACATTAAAGTCCACTTTGTCTAGTGCTAGGTTAAGATGTGCCTTGAATTCACTTAACATATCTTTATCTACTCCAACACCAAATGCGAAGGCATGTCCTTCAGCTTTTTGTACACCCGTTAATCCATTCAGTGTATCTTTAAGATTATCTAATCCTTCAACCGATTTACCTCTAGCACTACCACGTAGCTCATCTATATTGCCTTGACGGAAGTGTCTTAATAAAATAACCGGTCTATTATATTGACTTAACAATTTGTTTGCTATTAACCCTGATAATTCAAACGTTAGCTCTTGATCTTCATCCACATAAACGATAGCCCTATCGCTGTCTTTAATTTGTAATTCTCTCTCTATAATACGGATGCTTTTATCAACTGCTGTCGTTTGTCTTTTCTTTGCGTTCTTACATAAGCGAACTGCTTCTTGATATACTGGAACTTCTTGGTCCTCTTCTCCTTTCTTTGAAGATAATACAAGAAGCATAGGGGATACTAATGATTTAAAGATAATATTCTTTTGTTCTTGTGTACCCAATCTAATAATAGCATTAATATTTGGACCAATGATCCATCCTATGTCTTTAATTGTAGGTTCTGGGTCTTCGTTATTATAATGTGTATCTTGAATTAATTGATACAAAAATAAATGTTCTTTTAAATACTTCAACCCAGTATTTACTATTTGTTTATTTTCTAATTCTCCTATGTCCATAACATCGGCAATTATACCACACGCTGCCAGGGCATATAATTTGTTTGGAAAAGGCACTCCATATTTTTCACAATACGCTTGGGCAAACTTTAGAGCAACTCCAGCTCCACTTAGAGCATGGTTGGGATATCCTTCCTCTTGACTATTTACTATTGCTATATTGTCTTTATATTCTCCATATTCCATATCATTAACCATCTCGTGGTGGTCTAATATAATGATTTTCATACCGTTTTCAAGCAGCTTCAAATGCTCTTGCTTTTGGGAACTTCCTGCGTCTGGTACAATTAATAAATTGGTTTCTTCCGAGATGTCTTCCAGAACAATCCCATGTTCTTTGTTTGGGTGAAGGATAAAATTAATATCTTGCCCTCGTTGTATATTTTTTAATAAGGTTAGTATGATGGCACCACTTGTATATCCATCTAAATCACTATCTACCACAACTGTTATGGTGGCTTCTGGATTCTTTAATACCGTCCTTAACATTTCTATACTCTTACCCATTTCTTTAAACAATAGAGGCGAATGTTCGTATGAATAATTTGGTTGAAGCCATTCTATTGGCTTTTGTATACCTCTATCTAATAACAAATCGTGAAGAGCCATTTCAGTAGTTTCTATATCATTATAATTCTTCGTTCTCAACTGATACTTCAATTGTCTCTTCCTCCTTATTTTCTTCTAAAACTTCTTCCAAAGTTTTTCTATCTCTATATAACCTTGAGTATACTGTTCGCCCTAAATCAATAGGGGCATCTTTATCTCCCAGATACTCTCCAGTCCAGTCATAGATAATTTCTACTTGGAAACCCATTTCTTTAATTTTCTGAGCCTCTCTAAGCATCTTTTGTAAACCGTAGAAACGATCTCCTTCTTCGCTATAGTCATTGTCAAATGCTAGCACTATACGCTCTACTCCAGCATCTTTTAAAATCTTACCGTGGTATTGACTGAAGGCACTTCCTCCTACGGCTACTGCTTTATTCATTGTAAAGCACGAACCATATTTTAGTACAGATTTCTCTGCTTCAAATACGACCGCCTCTTTTAGTTTTTTAATGACCTGTCTATTTTGATAATAGCCATAAACTACCATCATCTTAGGACAGTTATACAATTCCTCATT
>JAEIGA010002819.1_pt1 | contig 27473 bp, 42 predicted proteins | sample 9270691 | NCBI WGS metagenome assembly JAEIGA01 (sample SAMN17057246, study PRJNA624740) | gut metagenome | biome: biome; isolation source: fecal sample | host: Bos grunniens | place: China: Xizang | collected 2019 | reverse complement strand
TTGGCGCCGAATAATTATTTTCGGTTTCGAAACCAAGGGGCTATAGAATCGTCACGTTTCCGTTCTCGTCCACCTTGTAGCGACGATTGCTATGAATGGCTGCGTGACAGTCCCGGCACAGCGCCATACAGTTGTCCGCATTCAGCGAAATCTGCGGGTTCCTGACGTTTTCAGCCGTCAATGGTACAATGTGGTGCACCATCGTAGCGGCCCGATAAATGCCCTTTTTCAAGCACATTTCGCACAGTCCATGACGCTCCACCAGGACCGCTTCTCTTAAGTTCTTCCATGCCGGCGACGAGTAGAACGCCACCTGATCGGCTCTCCAGTCACTCATTTGCCTTCACGCTCCGTCTGGGAACCGACGCGCATGTAATTGTAGTAGTACAGCGGCTGGTCCAGGAACGCGAGATCAGGATCGTGCGCCATCAGATCCCGCGCAAATTGCAGATCTGAAATCATGCGCTGGTCTGTCCACCGAACCTGCGTCTGCATCAGCCAGGATCTGCGGTACATCTTCGACCACACAGCCGGCCACAGAACGCGCCGCCCTCCCTGGATGTATCGCACCGGCCCGGTGTACCCGACGCCCTTCCAGATGAAGCCGAAGCACAGAATGTCAAAGTTCTGGATCTGCTCGGCATAGTCATTCAGCACGTTCAGAACATACTCATGCAGCCACCAGTCATCGTCGTCCATAAACAGGACGAATTCGCCCTCGGCTGCATCCATTCCCGCCTGACGCGCGAGACCATCACGGCCATAGTTCGTAACGATGACCTTGTCCGCATACGCCCTGGCAATGGATTCGGTCCCGTCATCGCAGGCGTCACAGACCACAACTAGCTCGTAGTCCGTGAACACCTGCGACTTAATGGAGGAAATTGCCTTGTGGAGAAACGCTTCGGAGTTATGCGCCGGAATGATGACGCTGAACTTTATACTTTTTGACTCTAGCATAATATCATACCTCGAAGTGTGTTTTGGTGTGTTCTTTTAACTGATCCGCAAACACCTTGCCGAACTCTGTCAAAGCCCTGCCGTGTAGATGCTTCAGCCAGTCATAGTCATAATTTAGCTCGTCGGCGATCTTCCACAGCTTCAGTCCGTGGATGTATCTCAAGTACAAGATGTCGCTATAGATCTGCGGTGAGATCTGCTCGATCTGCTGGCGTATCAGGATGTACTTCTCGAAATACTGCTCCGAAAGTCGCACCGCTTTGGACTCCGCCTTGTCCAGCCGGATCATATAGTTGGCCATCTGGTCATTGTCCGGGCTGGACTGGATGTTCACCTTGTCGTAACGGATCGCGCCTGCAGATTCAGCCAGAGCGCGGATCTGATGGACGTCTTCCAGGGCCTGCTGATACTTAGTCTTTAAAGCCAGCGCTTGCCCTAAATACTGTTTCGGTGTCATGTTCGCACTCCTTATAGGCTTGGTCGATGACCCGCTGCGGGTCGATGTCCCTCCAGCACGGCATCACGTCCCGGAACCATTTCTTTAACGAGTTGGCGTCCCGCATGTACCGCGACGCTTCGTCCTGAATGGACCATTTCAGCATCGTTCTTTTTTCGTTCTTGGCGACGGCCAGCAAACGGCACGCCTTGCGGATCGTTCTAACAAGATCATCGTAAGCCTGAACGAAAACGGCATTTATCAGATTGTCGTATGCCTGGTCGATGCTATTGCAGCTGTGTGACAGTTGCTCATATCCTCTATTTCTGCCCATCGTCTTCCTCCTCAAATGGCGCTCCCTCTTCGGCACCGAACGCGCACCAGAAGTCTTCATCGTCAAAGAACGCGTGATTCTTGCGGATCGGGCATTTTGCGTTTAGCGTGCAGTCACCGCACCGCACAAGTGTCCGTAACGCTTCCGCCCTGGTTGCGATCGCGCCCTCGTCGGTGGTGGCGAAGTGCAAGCGGATGATCATTTCGACCGGCTTCAGCTCATCCATTTGCGTCCTCCGGGTCTGTTAAGCGTGCAGATTTTGCAGAATCTGTGTTTTCTGCCTCGTTAACCGCAGAATAATCGGTGTGTCTGCGGTCGATCACTTCCTGGGCGGCGATCTTCATGGCTGCGTACAGGAACATGATGATGATCGCCACGACCACCAGAACGAACGCGGAACCGATGATGATTAAAACCAATTTCAAAGCGCTCATGATTCCCTCCTTTCGCCCCACTTGCAGAAAAATGTTTCGTCATTTAATGCCATGTCTTCTATGGAACACCATTCGTGGTTTTTGCAGTCCTTGCATCGCACCACTTCCACCACATCGGCGGTCGGCTCTGCCTCGATCACGCCTGTCACTCCGTATCTTTCCACTTGTGGAAAGAGCGGGTCTTTTTTCATTCGGTCTATTAGCGCGTCCGCATCAATGTATCTCGCCATCATCTGCCCCCTCATTTCGTAAACTCGGTCGCAAATAATGCGACCACCACGAGCACCAGCATGACTATCAGCCAGGATAAGATCTTCTCAGCCATCAGTCCGCCTCCAGTCTTTTCAGCAGCTCGTCCATTGCCGAGCCCTGCGTCTCTCTGGGTTCGAAATTGTCGAACTTCTTGGCCGCCGGCTGGGACCGTGCCTTGTCACGGGACGCCCACGCACGCGCCGCTGCCTTCCAGGATCTGATGTCCTTCCAGCCGCGTGCCTCGTAATAGTTCACGAACCGTTCCGCGTCGATCCTTAGGTTGCTACTAGACAGATAATCTTCAACCTCGCGCATCGTGGGCGGTGTGAATTGGTGCTCGGCGCCACTCTCTATACCTTCTGTATATTCTTTACCTTCTGTATTATATTTGGAAGAAACTGGCTTCGGTTGTACCCTCGGTTGGTACCTCGGTTGTACCCTCGGTTGTTCCTCGGTTGGCGCTTCGGTTGTTCTTCGGTTGTCCGGCTTGTCCTGATATTTGGCGTAATTACAGACCTTGACGCTGTACCCTCGGTTGTCCCTTTGCTGTATCTGCACCATGCCGTCCTGCTCTAACATTTCCAGAAAATGGCGTACAAACTTGCGTGAGACGCGCCACTTGAGCGCCAGTTCGGAGACGGATGTGTAGATCGTTCCGCGCTTGGCTTCGATCATCTGACCCTGCCGCGTGATCTTCCGGTCCTTGCGTTCGGCCATCTGGAGCAGCTGCACCCAGGCGGACACATACCTAAGGTCATCGTTCAGCCAATGGTCTTCCGGGATCTCCCATAACTTTATCCATCCTGCCATTGCATGTATTCCTCCATGTCCATCAGAACGATCTCCAGATGCGGATCGTTTGAATATAGCTTCTCGACGTGTCCCAGAACGACATGTGAATCGTCCTTATAGGCCAGTCCGTTCAGCGCATCTCCCACGACCTTGCCGATGTTGTCCCAATCAGTTACCTTGTTTGGGCGAATGATGCCATTTAGCATGTTCGCTGCTTTAAGTTTTGGCGTAGATTTGGGAATCTTAAAGTACGCCGTCACGAACATCAGAACGGACGCATCATCGTTGAAGCGTGCTTCCCCAGCTGCATCCACGTAACACCAGCGGATGGTGTCCTCGTAGATCCGCGTCTTGTCCGGTGTGTAAGCGTGCCCGGTGTACCGGGAGAACCGAGGACGTCCTTTGCCCTGCGGCTCTCCCGGAACCGTGAATTCGACCCTCATTTGAACGGAAGCCCGGTATCGTCCAGGCTGTCTTCGATGACCATGAACTCCTGAGCCGGTTTCCCGGTCTCGACGGTCTGCTGTTCGGCAGCGGCCTTGGATTCGGCGAATTCCTGGTCGTCTACGATCACGTCGGTCGTATAGACGGTCGTTCCGTCCTGCTTGGTGTACTTGCCCGTCTGGATGCGTCCACGGACCACCAGCTTCGTGCCCTTATGCAGATAATTATGGGCAAAATCGGCGCTTTTGCCGAATGCCTTGACGGATATGAAGTCCGCCTCGCTCTGGCCGTTTTCGGCCCTTTTTCTGCGGTCTACGGCCAGTGTGTAAGACGCCACTTTGGTCTGTACTGTTTCCTTGACTTCGGGGTCTTTTGTCAGTCTCCCCATCAGGATTACGTTGTTCATGCTTCCCCTCCCTGCTTCGCTGCTTCAGCGAACTTCTTCATGCACTCCAGGCACAGCTTCTTGCCGGTGTGCTTGACCGAGTATGCTACCGTCTGCGCTACGGTCATGTTCTGCAGCGGCTTGATGGTTGTCCCGCAGTTTTCGCATTTTTCAGCGGAATGTTCCCTGATGCGGATGCCGGTCGTTTTCGCCCTGCCGACGGTGGTCTCTATGACATACAGTTCGATCTCCTGACCGATGCAGTTCTCCGGCTTGTCTTCGTTCGGTGAGAACAGCTCCTTCAGCTTCCGCGCATTCGTTTTGTTCAGGATCAGCGGCTTGGCATCTGAAAATACCAGGCATTGTCTGTTCTCTTTACAGTTCCGTTTACTGTTCCAGGCTTCTCTGTAATCGATGTCTGTGATGGTCACGACACGCGACGCGCCCGGTCCGCCAATTAGCTCGGCATTGATGAAATTGGGGTCAATGATTTTCTCAAAGCTCTCAATCATTTCGTTTCCTCCTGTTTGTGTAATCTTTTCTCGAAGTTGAATGGGCTTATCTCGAAGATGTTGCCTGGGCCGTATATGCTTGCCGCTTCTCCATAGCGTCTCGTCACGTATGCATAGTTTTTCTTGCCGATACGGATCACATGGCGCATAGATCCTTCGTATGGGATGTATTTTTCAAGGATTCCGCATCTGTACCATCTGTGGCTCTGCGTTGAACAGTCATACAGGACCTTTTTGCCGATGTAACCCTTGACCATGATGTGGCAGATTACGGGCCCGGCTTCTTCAACGTACTCCCCGATTTTCGGCTCCGGCTTTTCTATGAAGTCGAAAATCGTCATCTGTTTCATTCCTTCGGTTCCTCCTTGGTTCGTTCCACTCCATTTGAGCAATAATCGTGGTCAAAACGGTGCGGGTATTGGCTCTTGCCGTAAAACAAACAACTCCCCTCCAGGTGTCCGTACGGGGCGTAATGCACACACTCAAAGCACCTGACGATCCGCTCGTCGTAAATGAACTGCGTGCCGTATTCCATGACGCGGACGATGTACTCTCCGCATTTCGGTCCGGGCCCAAGCTCGCTCATAACTCCTCCTCGGCGGGGTCTTCCCACGGATCTGCGTCCAGGAATCCGTCTGCATATCCCGGCCAGAAGCCCTCGTCGCAGCACTGCTTGTACTGGCGCAGCAGTTCATGGAATTGTCTATTGCCCTGCTCAATGAAGTCCGGTCCGCAGTTGAACACCCGGACTGCGTACGGCGGCGTTTTCTCCTGGCAGACGAATGCGAATCCGACCTCGGCAAAGTGTGTGAGCGCGAATCCTTCGGTGTACATGCCGGCCTGGATCTTGTAGCCGAACTTGCGGCACTCGGCCTTGAACGAGCGCTCGTCGCAGCTGGAGACGGTCTTGTAATCGACGATGATAGGTCTGCCGTCGATCATGGCCACGACGTCGGGCCGGATCTTGCACTCGACGCCGGTCTCCGGGTCTGTCCAGAAAATGGGCGTTTCAATGGTCCCGCGCAGATAGTCCTTTGCCTCTAGACCGTTGCTGCACTTGTGCTCGCAGATGGCCTCCTGCATCAGCCGTAACTTATCCAGGTCGTCGGTGGTGATGACCGTCTTGCCTTCGTTGGCCTCGCGGAATGCTTCCCACTCTTCACGGCCGGCTTTGGTGCGCTTGTCCACATTGGGTGCGAGCGCGTACTCGTCTTCGAAATGCGACCATTCCAGGATGTATTTGTGCGCAGCTGATCCGAAGATCTGTGCCGGCGAGGGGTCGTATGCGTCTTCGGGGTTATTCTTGGCCCACCAGTAGTACGCTGGCGAGCGCCGGATCTTCAGCAGATCCGAACGGCGGATGGCCTGGATCTCGTTGTATTCCTTCTCTGTCATTGGTTTGGTTTCCTCCTCGGGTAAGTATTTGTTGAAAAATGTGTTCGCAACTATGTCAATGTCCCTGAAAATGTCCGGTATTGGGGACTGGTTGGGGTAGTTGGCCATTACTTTCCCTCCGACACCATTTGTCTGTACTCGGCACGCGTCCGGGAATTGTACTCGTTCGGTTGACACAGCCCGTAAATGGCCAGCGCAACCATTGCAATAATTGCAACGATCATCAGAATCTTCTTCATGCCGTCACCTCCGCGAGCTCGATTTCGTCCACCAGCTCGTAACGGGCCACGGTCGTCTTGCCCCATTTGGTCTCGACTGTTGCGTTGGTGGTCTTGATGTTCCAGCCGTAGATGTGCCGGATGTCCCAGATCCGCGCCGACAACCTGGTGATGTCGTACATCCGGATCGCGTCCAGACTGGTGATGCTGCCCCAGACAGCCAAGTGCGCCATGATGGCCTTGTTCTGCCGGTCCTTCACTTTCTTCTCCATTTCGGTTCCTTCCTTTCGCTTTGTTCTTAGTTCGTTTCGTAAAACTGTGACATTGGGATTCTGATGATCCCGAACAGTTTCATTGCCTTGATGGTGTTGTCCTTGATGCGCCTCCGGATCGTTGCCTGGGAGATCTTCAGCTCCTTGGCCAGTTCGGAAACGGTCAGCCAGCGGTCTGTGGTTGTTTTGTCCATTTTCTTCTCTCCTTGTGTCCGTTTCGGATACTTTTTGAGTAATAAAAAAGCCGGTGGGCGGCTTTTCTATATTAAACCAGTATCTGATCGGGTTCGATGCCAAGCGCCTTTGCCAGCGCGAAGAACTTCAGCACGCTCATCATGGCTGGCTTTTTCTCCCAGTTTGCGATGGTGGCGAGACTGACTCCAAGGGTTGCGGCGAGGGCTTCCCTGGAGATGTTTTTATCTTCGCGCCATTCCTTGATCGTCTTCTTTTTCATCCAATTACCTCCTTCTGTGTATTTACACATCGAACATCTGTTCGATATTGTATCTCTAATCTGTGACCAAAACAAGTACACTCGACTGCGGTTTAGTTACTTTTTTGTAAAAACATTTTTGAGCACCGAAATCGATGAAAGTCCGTTGCGGACTGTATTTTGCTCGCGTGTGTCCGTATCGGATACTCCCATTATACCGACTGTGTCCGTTTTGTCAACATCTTATTTGAAAATCTTTACAAAAAAGATTATTTGACCTATAATAAGACCCGGAAGGAGGCTTGTTATGGACTTCGGGAGGAACTTAAAAGAAATTCGTGAACGTTCAGGTTTTACACAGCGCCAGGTGGCAGACCGTCTCAAGGTTACGCCGGCAGCGGTCAGCAAATGGGAGCGGAACACGAACGAGCCCAATATGGGGCAAATAACGAAGATGTGCGATATGTTCGGCTGCACCATCGCGGATCTGATTATGTATGACGAGGTGCTTCTGTCCGGAGAGGAACGCGAACTGCTGTCTATGTACCGCAGAGTCCCATACGATGTGCAGGAGATTGTTCTGACAATACTCCGGAGCCGTTTGGAGGATAAGAATGGCAATAGTTAAGAATGGCAACGGGTTCCGGGCTTCGGCCTGGAATCCGTCCACCAAACGGAAAGAATACTCGAAGACGGTCGCCAAGCGGTCCGAAGCCAAGAAGCTGGAGATCCAGCTGATGAAGCGCATTGAGCGCGGTCTACAGGCCACCACGAAGATCACGCTCCAGGGTTCGTACGATTTGTGGCTGGAAACCGTACGGAAGAACGTGGCAGAGCGTACGCTAAGAGCATATCGGTATAATTGGGAGCATTATTGCGGTGCATTGGCGCCGAAGGTCGTGGACCGGATTCAACCGGCGGACGTGATGCGCTGGAGGATCTCCATGGAGGCCCAGTACGCGCCCGAGACGGTGAACAAATGTCTTAGTTTGGTCAATATGGTCCTAAGATTTTGCCGGGATGTGCTAAGAATCATAGAGACGTCCCCAGCTGAGTATATACCGAGATGTAAAGTCAAGACGGTCGTGCATCCGACCTGGGACGTGTCGCAGATCCGTGCGTTTCTGGAGTTTGCATCGGACACCATCTACTATGCGCCGCTGCTATTGGCATGCACGACCGGAATGCGGCCCGGAGAAGTGTGCGGTCTGTTGGAGCAGGATCTTCAGGAGAACGGCTCCCTGGTGCTGCATCGTGGTCTCAATAATTACGGCCACGAGACCGAGATGAAGACGGAGCGCTCACACCGCACGATCTACTTGACGCCGCTGGTCGTGTCCCAATTAAAGGCATATATTCGGGACAAGCACAGAGCGGGCTGTATGCGCGCAGAAATGTTCGTAGGAGCGAATTTGGACCCGTTACGGCCTGATGTGTTGTCCAACCAGTTCCGTGCCATTTTGGGCCGTTTTAACGCTTCACACGCAGTGCAGTTGCCCTACATTCGACTTTACGACATCCGGCACTCATTTGCCACGAACTGTTTGATGGACGGAGCCAAGTCGAAGCTAGTGAGCGAAGTCATGGGAAACTCTGTAAACACCATGGAGCACCACTACGCTCATCTTAGGGAAACGATGCACGAAAATCTGCTGAGCCAGTACGGGGAGAAAATCGTCTAGCCAGTGGTGCTAAATTGTGGTGCTAAACGCAAAAAAACGGACTCCCGAAGGAGTCCGTTTTCCTTGTATTTAAGCCAAAGCGCGAGACGGGAATCGAACCCGCGACCTTCTCCTTGGCAAGGAGTTCTTGGCTTTTATCACTGGTTGTCAATGGTGTGCAGATTCCGCATAAATACTGGGAAAATCTGCCGTTATCGTAGCAAAATGGATGTAAATCGTCAAGGATTTTTGGTGCTAAAATTGGTGCTAAATGCATGCAAATGAAAATCAAATGCGTGCAAATGGTGCAAGCGACGCCGGGCCACCATCCCGACGCCGCCCGCGAAAGGAGGAACCATTATGAACAGGGTCCAATAGGGGCCCGCTCATTAAGAATAAATACGCACCACATAGGATGCGTTCGGGAACCGGACGGGAATGCGTAACGTGTCCGCGTCCGGGTTGAAATACGATACTAGTGAGCCTACGGCCACGCCTGCGTATGCGTTGTTTTCGTAATTGGCCACGTAGATGTGCGAGGATGCGCCGCGAATCCACATGGTATTTGCCAGGATCTCGCCCTGTTCGATGACGCAGATCACGTTCGGCTTGAAACCGATCTGTTCCCGGGTCAGTTCCAGATACGGCAGATTTCTGGTCTTGGGACCGGCTCCGGTGCTCCACACGATGGTGCCGGGCGTCGACTTCAGTGTGGCTTCGAATGCGTACGCGGTCCCGGTCTGGTCTCCGTACCTGAGAACGAACTTCCAGCCGGTTGGGCCAAAGTTGTAGTATGGGCCGTATTCGATCTCGTGCCCCGTCTGATCACCAAGCTTCGCGCCCTCCCAGCCATCTTTTCCGTTTTCGTCTCTCCGGGCGCCGCAGATCGTGGTGCTATTCAGCATCATCTCCGTATGCCCATATTCACCATCATACGGATAGAGCAAAACGTCGCCCGCCATCAGACCCTTGCCGGTCTGTAGATCTATGCGGTCCGTGATGTCCTTAAAGCCGCACGCGATGAAGGGTTTGTACATGTTGCTGGTCGTTGTGGCGCCCTTGTCGCGCACCGGAACGCCGGCGGACTGCCAGCAGTATGTGACCAGTGAGCTGCAGTCGAAGTCGCTGGGCTCTTTGCCGTACTCGCCCGTGTACCGGTTCGGCTGGGAATAACCATAGTTGCCGTCCGCAATGGCGCGCATTAACCAGACGGCACGCTCAACAGTAGTTGCCATCGTCCTTCCTCCGTATCTTGTAGGGTGACTTGTAGGGTGACTTGTGGGGTGACTTGTACAGTGTCGCATTTTTTGCGACCACCAATTGTCCCCAATTCCGTATGGTTTCAGGGACAAGAAACCCGTCGAAATCGAGCGGTTTATCGCCCCACCGCACTAATACGGCAACCGCCTTACTCCACATATAAACGCAGACCTTCGGACGGTGAGGTTTCCCCGCTAAATCCAGTAGGGGTTATCGCTCGTTTTTATCGCCTATCGCTTGGTCTTCGGTGCGTAACCGCTCCAGGATGATGTTCCAGGCAGCGGAGATGCCCGCAGCGAGGGCGGCACACAGAACTGGACACAGAACGGCCCACAGTTTGCTCCAGTTTTCGGGCAGACCGTTTGTGAGTAGCATCACGATCTCAGGCACAAGGACACCGCCGAAAGCCTGAACGAAAGTCTTTAAGGCTCTGATCTGCCAGTCTTTGAGTTTCATAGATGCCTCCTTATGCGTATGGAATAACCATACAATCCCTTATTTCATCGAAGTTGTAGGGCATATTCGCACCAATACGGACGATTTTTACCCTATGACCAGTTCTGTCGATTGCGTAGACATTGAAAGCATCCTGACACGCTTCTCCATCAATTCGACCGAGATCATTTAGTTCGTTATAGTATGGGTACGAAGTGCCATCACCACCGCTCGTTGTCTTGTTCGTCCAAACATTCGTGCATACAACATTGAGCATCAGCTGTGTATTATAAGTGTTCGGCACATAGGACACATTGTCACAATGCATATGACCCGTCATATATGCGATAAACTCGACCCCGGCATTGAGTGATGTAAAGTCTGCGGAAACAGAAAAACTTGCGGGCGTATATCCGCTTCCGTTCGTATATGTTTTTGTAAAAGCGACTTTGGAAATGAACGCATCAACGATCTCCGTCACGGGTTTATACCGAACAGTATCCCAAAACGGAACATTTTTCTGCATAAACTTTGTGTATGTCGAATCAATGACCGGCTTCTGTTCTGGCGTGTGCATAAGGATGATAACGCCATAGTTTGCCGGAGTAGATGCGAGGGTAGACACAAACCAAGTCATCTGCTCCTGATGGAAGTGAACAGTATTGTGGTTTGTGCTTCCGTTTCCAAGACTCTGAAACTGATTCAGCGAAATGATTCGAAGTTTTTTATCCGACAAGTCCTTGTAATAATAGGTTGGGTATGTCACGATCGTTGGAATCGTAACATCGTCTTTCCACGGCTTTATGAACTTATCGTAAACCTCATTCTCTGTCGCATAATTGAATGTGTCATGGTTTCCGACACATTGTAAATATGTGAGGCCGTCCGCCGCGGAAACGATAAATGAATAATCGTCTGAGCTGTTGTACCGAACCATATCACCAGTACAAACGAGCGCATCCGCACCGATCCGCTTTGTCACTTCGCAAGCCCGCCCAAAACGCTTAGAGTCTCCGTGAACATCAGATGTGTGCACCAAGACGGGGAGGGTTGTGAGATTGTTTGCGGACGAGATTGAGTTCGTAAAGTTTTTCTTCAGCGCATAGGCATTGTCGATTCCCAAGAATCCGCCATAACTGTCTATAACAACATTTCCGTCTACGTCATAAATAGTAGCCATTATTAGTCCTCCATCAATCGTTACCAGCGGTCAGTTTTGTCGGCGCGCTTGCCGTGTAGAATTGCTGACGGACGGTATCGTAATACCCGGGAACGTTGTTTGGATCTGTGCAAGGCACGAAGTAAGCAACATAATCACCTGAACTGATTTCCTTTACAGTAAACGAGTAGATCTTTGCCTTGTGACCCATCTCTGCGTTTGTCGGGCTGGTCTGCCTTACGCCGAACAGGAAGAATGTGCCACCTGAAACGGGCGAGAAAGATGTTTTTGTTACTGTTGATTGCAGAACATCATTTACATAAACATACGCATTTGAGCCGTCTGCGGTTGTCTTAATCCTTACCTTTTCGTCAAGTGAGGATGCGTATGTGTAACCGCTATCGTGGTTCGCATAAATGACCTGATTGTTGTTGCTCTTCACCCAAATAGTACGGCTATTATTGATGTTACCCGATGCCAACCTGAGACCGTAAATTGAGGATGCGTTTGTTGTGGATGTAACATTCGCAAACAAGATTTCATGCTCGTAGTCTTGCGTTCCGTATGTTGCGCTCAATCCAGTATCGATATACAAGTTCGATGCGTTCGTCCCGGTTTGCGTGTTCTGAATGTAATCGTACTTCGTATATCCGGCGGGGAGTGCGCTCATGTCATGCGTAACCGTGACACTAAAAGTATCGCTCTCACCACCATAAGAAGCCGTTATTGTCGATGTCCCGGTTGTAAGCGATCCCGAAAGCGTAACATCATCGTTCGACACCGTGGTCTGTGAACTATCCGACCAGGTTGCCGTGACCACAAGCGTTCCGGCGGTCAGGATGTCATCAAGAGAATCGCTGTCGTAAATCGTCCCGGTTTGCGTGTACGATGCGGAAATAGACACAAGCGTAGCCTGGGCAACTGACACGGAAGCGGACGCGTGCTTCGTGTTGCACGTGGCCGTGATCGTGCACGTACCAATTCCGGTCGCGGTCACGATTCCGTCCGATACCACGGCAACATCCTTGTCAGAAGACCCCCAATACACAGTATCGTCTTCGACGTTGTTGGGCGAAACGGTTGCTACAAGCGTGTCTGTCCCACCGACACCGCCGAACACGAGCGAGTTTTTATTCAGGGTCACGCTCGTTGCCCTAATTGGAGGGTAAAGCGCATCCTCCAGAGCATCGTAATAGTCCTGACCATGCTCGTCGATGTAGACCACTTTCTCCGCAATCTGAAGCAGAGCCAGTTTCACATCGTTGTCACTTAGCGTCAGCTGAGCAGCGGCATCCATCAGTTCTTCAACGGACACGCCCAACTGCTGCTGCGGGACTCCGTCCGTCGAAGGCTGGACAAAGATGACGAACGTGTAGGAACTGATGACGTCATTGTTCGATTCGGTCACTTTCAGCTGGCACTCTGTTTTCCCCGGCTGGGTCAGAGCCTGGTCCATGTCAATGGTAAAGGCATTGTCCGCGGCCACCAGCGTCGCGGTGATCGTGTAGTACGAGCCGTCCGAACGCTTGATGGCGACGGCGCCGGTCTCGGTTCCGGCAAGGGTCAGGTCATCCAGAACCATCTTCAGCTCGCGCCCGGTGTCGTTCTGGACGGCATAGACAGGCGGGAATAAATCGAATGTGTTCGAGTTTAAGTGAATTACACTCTGCATAATTCCTCCTAAGTTACGGATTCAGGTGATCGTTGTATATATCGCAACAGTTCTCGAGCATTTCCCGGACCGCGCTCTTCTTCTTGATGCGCCACAGTTCGCCGCGCATAATCAGCGAGGTGTTGTCTTGGTCGATTTCCGCCGCTCTCGTCGTGGACATATAGGTCGTGGAGCATCTCGCATTCCACGTTGGAGTCTTCGGTGTGACTGTTGTCGAGTCCGCCGTTGAAGATCCAAACGTGCAGGCCGTTACCGATGCATATAGTCCGTAGGTTGCCGACCAAGTGTTTGTCAGTCCTCCGGTCGAGTTGTAATACGTCAACAGCGCCGCCGTGAAGTAAGTCAAGCAGACGTTGCCGTTGAAGTTCTCAGAGCCGATGTTCGCAAGCGAAGATGGACGCTTGCAAGCAATTTGCCATACCTCTCCGCATGGCCGATAGATCTGCACCTTGAGCGTTGCGCCGGATTTGTACGCAACATCGACCGACCACCGCCATCTAAGTAAATACTCATACTGGCTGAAGTCGCCTGTGAATGCTTTGCCGGACAGTGTCGAAGAAGAAACGATGGTCTTCGCGGTGGTCGAAGGTGTCCACCCGTTGAACAAGGTGTCCTTCAACTTGACGCTCGTCTTCGGATAGATCTCCTCGACGAACTCCATCTCGTCACCCAGATAGCCCCACGGGTCCTTCGGGATCGTGATGGTGTTCGAGCCGACAATGGAATGCGTGAGCGTTGCGCCCGCCGGAATGTAACCGGCATTCTCTATCGGGCTCCAAGTGAAACCGCCGCCGATCTCTGCCATGGCCGTGTGCGTGTTCTGGTCGTAGGTCAGCGTGGGGTTCACGCCGGTGTCGGTCCGGTTCTTGAGCGATCCGGACGGCATCGCGTTCACGGTGAACTTACTGAAGCCGTCGTATCCATCATCAGGGCTGTGTTCGACCGTCTCAAGTGCAGGATCTGCGGAACCGGTCTGTAATTGGGCGTCGGCTACGAACTTGGCACCGACCGACATATCGACCACGCCGCGACCAGAGACCGACATCGGCACGGTCTCTTTTGTGGCCGATACGGTCATCGGAATCGTAATCATAAGACCTCCGGCAGCAGCTGGCGCGACCAGTTGAAGGACTGGATCTCGGAAGCGGCACGGAAACCGTCAGTTCCGGTCCAGTTCGCCTGGATCTGCATCGGGCCTTCCGGGAAGTTTAACGTTTCCGCCTGGGAGAACGACACCGTGATCTTCTTGGCCTCGACCTCAAGATCTTCGCCAGTCTTCGTAATCTTGTCGTTCATCAGGCCGTATTTGAATGTCACATATACTGCGGTAGCGGTCGTGAGATCCAGATTCGTGTCTGTGAACGTCAGTACAAGTGTCGGTGTGGTTCCACGTGGTGCGCTCATGCCTTTTCCTCCTTGAGCCACTTCAGGTCGTTCTTGATCACAAGAATGTCCGCCTTGAGATCGCCTAATTGCTCGCTGTTCTCGACGAACTTCTGCGCGTAGCCGTTGTGGCTATCAAGCTTGTGCTCGACCTGCTCCAGTCTGTATTCCAGCAGAGCCATCGTCTTGCGGTTCAACAGAATCGCGCTGATGACCGATGCGATACCAACAATTAACGCGCCAATGGCGGTGATCATTCCTGCATCCATAATTATGTCTCCAATATCAGATTATTTTCGCCAGCTCGTCAGCCAGCGTCACTTTCTTGTCGCCTACGATGACGGACTCGTATTCGTCCAGAAGCGTGTCGAACACGGTCTTGATTACCTTCAAGCGCACGTTTGTGATGTTGTACGGCGTCACGCTAAGCAAAATCGTGTCGCACAGGTTCACGATCTCGGACTGGCCAAGCAATTTGGCGAGATCCACGTACCCGGTCGCGTAGTTAGCCGTGGACGCGGTCGAATGCCCGTTGATGTATGACTGTGCCGCTGCCAATAGCTGAGCCTGGGTCGGTGGTGTTTCCGTATAGTCCTGGGAGATGTCCAGAGCTATCGTGCGCGGATATTCGTAATCCGCAGACGATTTCACGACCGGAGCGGTTGCACATACGGCCGTGTCCGTCAAATAGTATGCAGTATCATTGACCACTGCGTACGGAACGACCGCATCATACGGCCCCAGCTCGTCCGTTTCGGTGAACTCTGTCAGGTTCTTCGCGTACGCGATCTGGATGTTTTTCTGCACACCGCGATTCTGGTAGATCCCCACATACCAATTGTCATATTCCAGTTCGCCTCCATACACATCCACGATTGAGCCCTCAGAGCCGACCAGCAGATTGCTCAGCGGAGTCGGTTGAGATACCGTGAATGTCTTGCTCGGTGACCAGGTATATGGATAATTGGCAATGTGAAAGTCGTTCGTTGGATATCCGTTATCCATTAGTCCCTGAAGAGCATCGGCCAGATTGTTGGCAGTGAACGGCATGACGATAACGTTGCTCAAGTCATAGCAAACATGATACGCCGTGATGTCCATCGTGCCGTCCAGGTGCTTCTCGATGGTCGCGATCCGGAACGGCTCCGTGCTAGCTTCCCCCATTCCGCTATTCGCCATTCTGGCCTTCGCTCTAATGATATTCCCGACTTTGATTTTATCTGCATTCTTGCCGTACGCCGGATACGTCATCTCCAGATAAAACTCGCCGTTCCGCTCTTCGGTCGCCTTGCATTCCAACGCGTCCGGCAGGGAGCCAAGAAGATCGTACGAGCTCGGGCTTGTTGTCGTTGCGTTGTAGATCTCCGGTATTTTCCTCATTTACAGCTCCCACCAGTTCGGCGTGATGGTCACGTCGTAGTATTCTGTCGTGATGATGTTGTTGTCTCCGGTCTGGAGACGGAAGTCCGGGCTGATGTAAACATTGTTTGCAAGCGCCCGCTCGCCCGTTAGCGAATCCGAGGACGTGACGGACATGTTCTCCGTATCAATGAAGTAGTACGGTGTGTCCTGGTCGTATTCGATGTATACGGTCTTGTTGTTGATCTGGAAGACCATTTCTTCGCCGGAGTAACTGGCCACATTATGCAGCATGATGTCCGGATAGGACGGCATATACGGATTCTTCAGTGTGCCGGCATTGCCGATGGCCACACCGTCGATCTCGATAACCGGATACTCGTCAAAGTAAATGTCCGGGATCAGTATGTCCACGGCCGTCCATCCGACAGTGATTTCGGTATATCTTGAGGCCGTTCGGGTTCCGCTCTGCGCAGTTGCTTCCGTCCCCGGAGAAATCTTGCAATAAGTCTTGAGCTGTCCGTCATTTATCCAGTTGATCTTCAGCGTGCGGTTCACATTTTGCTGTCCTTGCGGGACTGAAACCGCCCACACATAGTCCGTGTCCACGTGCCCGAGCATTGAGTCAGACTTGCACCATGCACTAAGATCATCAAAATCCCACAAGTGCACTGAAGCAGTCTGATGCCCATACGTGATCGGGTTCGCACCGTCCACGCGGTACCGCTCCGGTCTGCAGTTGAACTCCAGCGTGGCGCGTCCGTGGGTGTTCCACGAATTCTCCACGTCCAGCGGTCCGTTGAAGACCGCTTTGCGAAAGTGCTCCGGGTCGTAGGTGTCCTTCAGGATCTGATAGCCGTCCAAGTACAGATACTTCGCCAGTTCGCCCCAGTCCATCTGCGCGCCGTAGTGATCGTCACCGCAGTACACCTGGTAGGGCTGGATGACGTTCTCGTACGCATCGGACTGGAAGAAAATGTCGCCGTTCCGTCCCGGGATGTTGTACTGCCGGAACTTGCGCGCGGCCTTTTTGATGGCCGGGAAGCGCTCGATATAGCAGGGCAGCACCTGGCCGCCGAATGATAGCCTGTTAGTAGCCATATGCCGCCTTCTTTCGCATTGTTGCCGCCTGGATCTTGTCCATGACGATGTCTGCCAGTGCGTTCACGTTCTGGCCTTCGGCTCCGTACACGTTCAGCGTGATGGTGTCACCCGCGCTTGTTAGCCCGTTCCCGGTCGCGTTTCCGTTCAGCGGTGTAACCTTGGCCGAGCCGTTCTTCATCACGGTCAATAGCTCGGGGCCTTCTTCGCCGACCAGCGCGGTGCCGTAATTCAAAATACCGCCCTTCGCCAGCTGCGGGATCTGCGGGATGCTGATGGTGTTAAAATCCCAGTTCGCACCGAATACATTACCGATGGCCACGATGACCGCCCTAAGAGGAGCCAGTATCGCGTTGATACCGACGATGACCTTGTTCAATAGCCAGATAAAGCCATTCAGACCGGCCTTTGCGCCGTTCTTGATGCCTTCCCACAGATTCGTGAAGAAGCCGCCGATTTTACCGATATTGTCCTTGAACCAGTTGACAATACCGCCGAAGAAGGTCTTCAGGCCGCTGAAAATGTTCTTGAAGACGTTTCCGAAGACCTTGATGACGCTGGTAACGGCATTGATGGCCACCTTCAGGACATTGATCACCGGCGTGAGCACAGTCTTAATGACAGACACCACCTTGGTGATGATATTTATCAGCACCGGAAGGATGTCGCCTGTTAGATCCAGCAGCGGCTCCAGTAACGTGAACACCAGGTCGAGAATCGGTCCCAGCAGATCTAGGATAACCCCAATCAGATCGAAGACGATTTTCAGTAACGGCCCGAGCGCCTGGATGATGTTCGCCAGGATGGGCAGGATCTTCTCCGTCAGCTTTTGGATGAACGGGAAGATGTACTCCAGGATCTTGGAGAAGACCGGCAGCAGCGCCTGGATGATCTCCACCAGCACCGGCAGCACCGCATCCAGGAACGACGAGATCAACGGCAGCAGCGAGTTGACGAACTCCATGAAGATGGGAAGAATTGTTCCCAGGATCTCCACGAAGACCGGCAATAGCTGCTCCACGATCTGGATGATGATGGGCATCAGGTTGCTAAGCAACTCCACGACAACCGGCAGGACCGCTTCGATAAAACTTCCAAGACTGGGCAGAATCGCCGCCAGCAGATCTGAAATGACCGGAAGCAACTGATCGACCAGCTGCATGATGGGCGGCAATATGGTCTCAAACATCTGCGTGACGATAGGCGTGATCTGCGCGAACAGACCCTGGATCGCCGGCATGTTCTCGATAAGAAAGTCCGCGAACCGCTGGATGATGGGCATCACGGACGCGCCGAGATTCGTTCCAAGCGCGCTGAGGGACTGTTTGACGTCGCTCATCGTGTCGCCCAGTTTGACGCCGGCCTTGACGTTGTCCTCGGATAGAACCAGCCCCAGCTCTTCGGCGCGGCTGGTCAGCGCGTTGAAATCGTCCCCGGACTGCTCGATCAGCGGTGATAGCTCGTACGCGACCGATTCGCCGAACAGTTCCGCAGCCTTCGCGGACCGCTCCTCGGCCGTCCCAAGCGCCATGATCTGCGCCATGGCGTCTTCCATGCTGATGTCGGTGCCTTCCAGCTTCTTGGCCGCTTTCTCCAGATTCGCCATCTCGACACCGGACTGGCCGGCGGCGTAGCTCAGCTTCTGGTAGTAATCGGTCGAGACGCCCATGCGGATGGAGCCCTTGTCGATCGTGTCCGCCGTTTCCGCGCTGTCCATGCCCATCTTGTAGATGGCAGCGGTCGCCGTAGCGGCAGCGGCACCGACGGCGGCAATGGCCTTGCCGGCAGCGGCGAACCCCTTCTTCAGCTTGTCGCCGAAGGAGCCCGCCTTTTTGCCGGTGTCGTCCATCTCCTCGCCGAGATCCTCGACTTCCTCGGTCGTGTCCTCGGTCTCGCCCTGGGCTTCCTCAAGCTCCTTGTTCATGGAGTTGAGCGCGGTCTGTGCCTTGTTGATCTGCGTCTTGGTTCCGCTCAAAGCCGTCTCGGCCTTGTCGTACTTCTTCTGCAGATCCTGGACTTCCTTGGAGTTCTCGCCATACTGTTTCTTGGCTTCCTCAAGTTCGTCCGCTAGACCGTCCAGAGTCTTCTTCTGGGCTTCGTATTTCTTATTCAGTTCTGCGATGTAAGCCTGCTGGTTCTGTATCTGCTTCCCCAGCACTTCCATCTTCTTGTCATTGTCGCCGTATGCGCCGCTGACAAGTTTCAGTTCGGAAGCGAGCTCTTTGGACTTCGCTGTGATATTGGCAATCGACCGAGTAAAATCGGCTTCGCCATTCAGTTGTATGTTTAATCCGACTGCTTCCATCGTTATTCCTATTATTTCAACGTTTTAAGCGCGTCATCATACGAGTAGCGCTTCTTCTTGGGTACCTCGCGGGCCAGTCCCTGTGAGACCAGATGGCACGCGACCAGCCCGTATATCTCGCCCGGAGTCTTCTCCAGATAGTCTTCCGTCTTCATGTTGAAGATGTGGCGGGCGTAATACTCCAGCCACGGAATGCTTATACCTTCGTGGTTTATCCCTGAGCTTCCGTGGCCTCGGCTTTTTTTGTGATCACCTTAACGGTCGGCTCTTGATCAGCCTTGAAGGATGCCATAGCCGTGTTCAGAATGTCCTGAAGCTCGGCCACGTCAAACTCCATGACCTCGGCTTCGGTCAGCGTGCCGTTTGACAGCGCGGTGATGACCTTGATGGCCGCCTTCAGTGTGGACGCGTCCATCTTGTCGAACAGCTCGCCGATCTTGTTGACGTCGCCGTCCGGGCAGATCTCCGCGATCTCCAGAACCGCCTTGATAGTGGCCTTAAAACGTACTTCTTTGCCGTTGATTTCCATTTCCTGTTCCTCCTATGTGGAAATGGAGAAGGGGCCGTTTAGACCCCTTCTCGTGCGTGTTACGAGATGCCGAGCTTCGCCTTGAGGGCCGCCAGCGCAGCCGCTTCCGCAGCCTGCTCGTCAGGATACGCGGTGCTGACGGATACAGCCGTGCCGACCATGTAGAACTCCTGCTCGGCGCTGTCGGAACGATAACCGACCGCTTCAAGCGTCTGGGTCTGCCAGTCGATGTCTTCTTCCTGCGTGGCCGCTGACCGCTCGATGGCCGTGAACCGGACCTTGGAGCAAAGCGTGGGCACGAAGGACGCGACGCCGTCTTCCATGTAACGCGTGATCCAGCCCACGCCCATATACGGGACGGACTGGGAATCGCCGCCGATCGACGTCCAGCCGGTCACTGCCGCGGGATAGCCGAAGATCAGCTGTTCTGCAGCGTCCTTGAGACCGTCAACAGTAAGACTCAGGCTATAGCCCGTGATCTTGCCGCCGGCGTTCTCGGCCTGACGGTTATCGGCATAAAAAATGTTGTCATTAGAGCTTTCGGGGCTCAGCGTAACGTCAACACCGCGAGCAAGGGCCTGACCATTGGAATAAGTGATCGTGCCTGCGTTCGCGGTGTATTTGGCTACGAACGGGTAAGAAAACCCGGTTACGACTCTGCCGTTTGCCATTATTAAATCTCCTTAATGTTTTCCGTTCAGTTCCGCCCACGCTTCTTCCAATGCGTTCGTCATTGCTTTCTCTGCCTGAGCGTGCGCCTGGTTGTAAGCCGGTCTGATAAACGGAGTCTTCTGCATAAAGCTCGTGCCGGACTCTACCGCACGAGCAACCATTGAGATTGGGTGACCCTTGGGGTATGCCTTGGTGATCTCGTCATCGTAGCCATCGAAACCGATTTTGATGTCATAGGTGCCGTCTTTGTCCATCATCCTGGCAATGCCTAAGCCGTCCAGCATGGCTGCCTTCTGATATTTCGTGACACCCTTCTTGACCTCTCCGGGCTTCGCCATTCCCGGCGAACGATCCGGAAGGTCTTCGATGTTTTTACGCAGCTGGTTCGCGATGATGTCCGCTCCTGCGTAAAGGGACTTGCCGGCGATCTGTTTAAACTCGTTGGCCCGGACGTCCATCTCCTTGATGAAATTGTCGATGCCAATCGGTTTGCACTTTGCCATTTAGATCACCGTGAACGTCCACTCGTAGTGGATCAGCTTCGTGTCTTCCTCGTACTGCACCGAGTTGATTTCCCAGTTGGAAGCGCATGCGTTCAGCGCCGTCTGGATCTTGTCGATGTTTCCGTCGTACTCGGTCTGCGTATAATAGTCGATCGTGCCCGTGATGGCCTGTTCGCGCGCTGTGCGGTCCATACGTAACGAACCGCCCTCGCCGTCTTCCTGCCAGATGCACATCGGCGCGCTCTTGACGGGTCTCCAGTAGTGGTAGACGTTGCTTCCCAGCTGTGCATATAACGCGGCTCCGACCTTAGACAGTTTGTCCTGTACTGACATCGTATCTATCCTCCAGTCTGGCGAGCGTCAGTTCTTTTGCCCTGACGTTTGACGCCACGATAATGGTCGAGACCGCGTCGATGCGGTACTGTTCACCGTCTTCCAGAATGACATACTGGCCGACCGCTGCCGCGACATCCGCCGGAATGCGGACCACTTTGTCACATGGTGCGTCCGCGCCGCGCGCTTCGTACAATCTGGTGTACGAAATCGTACGATCCCCGTAATACGTCCATGATACGAACGACAGCGTTTCCTTGGGCATCCCGCCGGTGTACGCCTGGGCGTATTCCAGGTCATACAGATTCAGTTTTCCCGAAGCAAACTCAAGAGCCGTCATACCGAATGCACCTCCAGCCACGACTTGACGCCGTATGCTGCATAGTTCGTGTGGTTCGCGTTCATGGACAGCGCGGCCTTCTGCTCGTCATACGATGCCTTCAGATTTTCGTACTCGTCCGTCTCGCCGAAGTTCGCCTTGACGTACGTGCAGACCGCCTGGATGACCATCGCGGATTCCGTGGACGCCGTGGCATCCGTCACGCCTGCCGCCGTCAGATCTTCCAGCGCCGCGTTCATCAGCTGTGTCAGCTGGGAATCGAACGAGTCCGTATAATCGCGGGCTACCGCTTTTTTAACTGTATCCAACAGCGCCATTGTCATACCCTCATTTCTTGGTCTTCTTTTCCGCCGGTTCCTTGGTTGCCTTGCGGACGGTCTTCAGTTCGACCGCCAGTCCGCTCTGCAGATACAGAGCCGCCTGGGAATCGACCAGATCCAATTCTGTACCGGCGGGCATCAGAACGCGGGCCGGTGCGACTAATTTGATTCTCATTTCAGTCCCCTTTCCTGCGCTTCAAATGCTTCAAAGTGCGAACGCGTCACCACGAAATTGCCGACATGGCCCATCGTGATCTCCGGGTCGCACCAGATCTCATATCCGCACTGCCGGGCTCGCCAGCAGAACGAGATGTCTTCACCCATTCCAACCAAGGGGTCGAACGCCCTACCGTTGAACTTGCTGAAGACGGACATCAGAACATCCGTCCCCATCAGAACGCCCGCGAACCCGCAGCCGCCCACTTTGAATCGTTCTTCCGGTATGGATAAAAACTGTGTAAAGCTACATTTGGAAATCTGCTCGTTGTACTCCATCAAGTCATAGATCGTAGGAGTATATGGCGGCTTCCGACGGAAACACAGCGCGGTCAACATATCTATGTCGTTCTCTTTTACGACTGAGCTCATGCGCTCCAACAGATCCGGCGTGAATACCATGTCAGAATCCAGCCAAAGGACCTGGTCGGCCTCGGACTTAATGGCCGCCTGTGCCAAGTTATTCCGCGCGGCATAGACCAGAGAACCGACCTCGATCCCGATTTCCGTGTCTCCAGCCCTTCTCAGCATCGCGAGCGACTGCATGAACAGCGCCGGCACCTGCTCCAGACAGGGTATAGCTATAAAAGTTTTCATTGTTCGGCCCCTCTTTCGTGAAATGGTGGTTACGAATTAGTGCTTGATCAGGCAGAACGCCTTCGGAGCGACAACGCCGAGACCGACATATTCGCGGCCCAGGATACGAACCAGGTCGTATTCCATCTTGGTCTTGTCGTCGAACTTGATCTGGATCTCGTCACCGTTCGGGAAGTTGGCCTGAGCACCAAGACCCAGGTCGCCGACGATCGCGTAGCAGACACCGGTCGTGGCAGCGGAGAACGCGGCCAGACTGTCATTGAAGACAACCGGCAGACCTTCGAACGGATCATAGTTGTAGCCATTGGCGGCCTGAGCGGCTTTGAACGCGCCCCAGGTGGCCTTGTTCATGATGACGCACGGATTCGTGGCTTCGTCGCTAAGTTCAGCCATCGCCTGAGCGACCAGACCGACAGTAACGGTCGTGGCGGTGATGACGCCCTGAGCAGGCTTGCTGGAGGAACCGCCGGTGGTGCACGCAATGATAGCGGCGACCATCAGATCGGCAGCCTTCTTCGCGATCCTATAGGTGAGCTCGTCGTAGATGTAATCCAGGAACTCTTCGCCCTTCATGTCATAGACCTCATCAGAGATGGAGATCCACTTCTTGATGGACTCGGGGATCAGGTTGGCAACACCCAGCGTAAGGGCCTCTTCGGTCGTAAGGGTGTTGGCGGATTCGGTGTGCACATAGGCACCGTCGGCGCTGATTTCGAAACCGATCTTCAGGTTGCCCTTGAGATAGGTTTTGCGAACGCGGCTCATGAGACCTTCGCGGTTCCATGCGGTGCGGACGCGGTTCTCAGCATACTCGGCAACCGGGACGGCGCCGGAGACGTTCTCGGTCAGGAGAGCGCGGCACTCGGCATCGGAACCGGTCTTGATGTACTCGGCATACGCCATGTTGTACTCGTGGGACTTACGGACTTCCATGTTGGACATGATTTCTTTCTCCTTGAATTCTTCTTTTGTTTTGCCGACGTTGCCCTTGGCAATTTCGGCGGCCTGACGGGCACGCTCTTCAACTTCGGCGCGGATCGCAGCCTTGCGCTCTTCCATCTGGCGGAGCTCTTCGGTCATTCCGTCCAGATCTGCGTCATCAGCCTGCATCGCGACCTTGATTTCGGCGATGCGCGTCTCGATGTCGTTGATGGTCATATCTTTGATTTCCATTATTCGACATCCTCCAATCTTTTAATGATCTCGGACATCGCGGCCCGCTTTTCTTCGCGTACCCGGGAAGCCTCCGCTTCCAATTCGGCAGCCTCCGCTGCCCTCCGCTCAGCCTCCGCTTTTGCGGCAAAATAGGAACGCGCTGAAACGCTCGTCGCTTCATACGCCGGGAAGTTCACCAGGCTGACGTCAAATAGCCTGTCGATCTTCTCGATGGTCCGTGTATGTGTCTTCTCGTCGTAACTGTCTTCGGCGACAGTGAACGCGAAGGACATTCTGTCAAGTAAGCCGTTCTGTACGGCTTCGTATGCGTCACGGCTCGCACGGCTCTTGGACATGTCCGCTTCGATGTCCAGACCGTCTTCGGTCAGCGACAGCGTCAGCGTGTTGTTCCGCGTGCGTGCCAGTGCCTGGCCCTCGTGGTTCATGTTCAGGATCACGTCAGTCATCTGCGCGTCCTTGAAGGCATCCTTGGAGACTTTCTCGTAGTATTTCGTCTCCCCGTCCTCGAACATGACCTCGGGCGAATCAAAAACGACAGCGCGTCCTTCCAGGATCATGCTGTCGTCGGGTTCGTTGTTCTGTTTTTCCCGGAGCTCGAAGCACCGGTACTCTCTCGTATCAGTTGTCACCATTGTCATCCTCCTGGGTATCATCGTTTAGTTTCTCATCGGTGCCGTAATACTCACCGCGAATGATGCGCGTGTCACCGCCCTCAATGGGCTCAAGATTCCAGATCTCGCGGATCTCGTTCAGCGACATCACGCCACGGTCCAGCATCGCGGACGAAACGCTCAGCTTATCGGCGGTGCTCAGATACTGCAGACGGTTCGCCGTGAAGTAGAACGCGTTGCCGTTCGACTGCTCCATGTTGCTGAAGGTCATCTTTGTCATGACCTCGGCCAGCTGGATGGCGAACGGCTCAATGGCGCCCTCATAGAAGCCCGCCCACTGGTCACCGACGGCCTTGTTCTGCAGGACCTCTTCGTTCACGCCGAAGTAATTGAACACGTTGTCGCGGATCATCTTCAGCTGCTCGGTGTCGACCTCATAGGACTGCTGCTTCACTTGCTGAATGTCCGTATAGGTGTTCGGCAACAGCAACAGCCGGCCCTCGCCGTTCTGGAAGTTCTCGCGGTCGAAGCGCTGACGCTCCTTGGCCAGATCATCCGGCTTGGTGAAGTTCGACACCCGCGCCATCAGCCGATAATAGGACGCGTTCTTTGCGCTCTCCTCGATGCCCTGACGCTGGATCTCGATCAGCTGCATCGTATCGTCAAGCGCATCGTTCTTCTCACCGAACAGATCGCTCTTGTACTGGTACTTGGTCAGGATGCCGATCTTGGATAATTCAATGGCGGCACGCTCTCCGTTGAAGAACGTCAGCCTGATCCACGGAATCTTCTTGGTACCGACCGTCACCAGCTCCCAGCTCTTGGCGCAGATGGAATGGAATCCGACCTGGCGGCCGTACTCATCCGAGACCGGTACGATGAAGCAGTTGTTCCGCATCTCCAGAATGGTCCGCGTCCGGTACATGAACTGCGACCACGTCTGCCATTCGTTCGGGGCGTGCTTGATGCGGTCCCTTAGGTACTGGTTCGCCGTACCGTCCATCACCATCTGCAGTTTGGATGTGTGGCGGGCGATGGCGTCGATAGCGGATCTTACTAGTTCGCTCTCGTATAACTCGCCGCCCCACGATGTGAAGACCGGTCTGTAGCCGTCCAGCAGCTTGAAGGTCTCCACCCTCTCGCACTCCGGCAGAACCGGCTTGTTCTTCTGTCCGAAGATCTTCTCTAAAAGGCCCATGTGTTATTCTCCGTTATGCAGCTGCTCGCCGATCTCGGCATACCACTTCTGCCGGACGCACATCGCGTCCAAGAACGCGGCCATTCCGTCAATACGCTGGGTCTGCGAGATCTTCACGAGCCGCTTTCTGTTTGTTTCGTTGTTCATCTTCAGGGCGGCGTTCAGTAAATGAATCTTCAATAGATCATTGTCGCCGCAATCAAAACGGCCCTCGCGGACCATGCCGTCCAATTCGTTTATGACCGGCGTCAGGTTCTCGCCTTGGTAGACGTCGTCCATGTTGAACCCGTACGCGCTCATGTCCTGCACCAGATACTGGGCGGAGTAACGGTCGTACCCGACTTTTAAGGGATATATCCTATATTGCTCGACCAGATGCTGGAACCACGCCTCGACATCCTTGTAGTCCACATAAGACTCGCCGGACAGCATCAACAGCCCGCGCTGGACAAATGCCATGTACGGCACTCCGTCGCGTGCGGTCGCTTCTTGTACCCGTTCCGCAGGCATAAAGAACTGCCCGAAGACATATAGTTTTCCGTTCTTCTCGATGATCAGGATCGCCGCTGTCAAGTCAGTGGTCTGACTAAGGTCAATGCCGGCGACCGCATACGTCTCCTGGAAGTCCTCAAAGTGCAGCGGCTTTCCGGAGAAGTTCTTTGCCACGTCCTGGGTGTTTAACCAGGCTTGTGAGCTGTTCTGTTTGATGCAGCAGTATTTACACAGGAACTCGCTCTTCTTCGAAAGCGACTGTTCCGCGACTGCCATCTCGGATAATATGTAATCGACCGGCACGGACTTGCCCAGCTGCGGCATAGCCTTGCGGATCTCGTTGATGTCGTTCCACTTGTCCGGGTCGTCTATCATGTAGATGACCGGAAGCAACCGCTTCTCACTGGAGTCCCCCAGCAAGAAGCGTGTTGAGCGCTTGATCAGCTCGTCATAGATGCCGTCGTTCTCGTAGCCGGATGTCGTCATCGACAACAACAGCGCATCACCGGCACGCGCGCCCATACCGGACTTCATGACCTCGTACATCTTCAGCCCGCGGTCACCGGGCCACGCCGCGATCTCGTCGCAGATGCACAGACTTGGATTAAAGCCGTCCGCAGTCTTCGCCTGGAAGGCCACGCGCTTCATCGAGCTGTTTGTTCCTACGATGCTTAGATCTGAACGGCGCTTCTTCGGAAGCATCGACTGGTCGTTTACCTTGACGCCCCGGCAGTCCCGCTCATTGCACAGCTCATAGAGCGCCTTGTATTCCGGATCTAACAGAACCATCTGCCAGGTGGTGTCGTATACGATGGCAGCCTGCTCCAGTTTCGGCGCGACGCAGTAGATCTCCGAGCCGTACCCGCCGTTCCTGAACTCGTAATCAGCAATGGCGCTGGCAAGCAACGATTTGCCGTCCTTCCGGCCCACGACCAGCAGCGCTTCCCAGAACTGTCGGTGTCCGTCCTTGTCCACGATGCCGTACAAAGCCGATATGAACGCCTTCTGCCACACCTCGAACTGGAGCGGAGACGGCGCGAGCGGTCCCTTGACGTGGAAGCAGTGCGTTTCCATCCATTCGATGGCATTGTTGGCCTTCTTTGGGTCAAAAAAGAAGAGACCCGACTCGAGTCCCTTCACCAAATATTCGTAAATCAGCCTCGTCCAGCGCCCTACGACCTCGGAGCCGTCCATTATGCGCTGGTAGTAAGTATAGATCCAGTTCATTCCGCTCAGCTCCCGGTGATCCGGCCCGGAGCCGGCCAAAAACAAAAAGGTTACAAC
>JAEIGA010002818.1_pt1 | contig 27473 bp, 33 predicted proteins | sample 9270691 | NCBI WGS metagenome assembly JAEIGA01 (sample SAMN17057246, study PRJNA624740) | gut metagenome | biome: biome; isolation source: fecal sample | host: Bos grunniens | place: China: Xizang | collected 2019 | reverse complement strand
CCGCTCGGAAAGATTCGCCCAGCCGCAAGTGGGTGGAGAAGGCCGAAGACCTCGCACTGAGCGACCTGACACCGAAGTTGAACTACGTGCCGAGCGACGAGCTGAAGGCAGCCATCAGCGGCGCAAAGCTGGGATGGACTACCGAGGCTGGCACCGAGGATGACAACGAGAACGGCGGCGACGCTGGCGACGACAACTCCAACGGCGCGGGCCAGGGCGGCAACAATAACCCGCCAAGCGGGGAGCTTGAGGGGTGATTCACCATTGAACATTGAACATTGAACATTGAACATTGAACATTGAGGATTGAGCATTGAGAAAGTAAAAAGTGAAAAGTGAAGATTTTCATGGCTAATTCATGGGAATTTATGTTCAAAAGTAAAAAGGAATATGTACCCGAAACATCGACTTCGGGTACATATATTTATTATATGTGTCACATTCAGCGGAATTGACACACATCTGTTGCCGTTGCAACGGAAAAAGTAAACCCTCAACCCATATTTCTGCGATATATAGAACCCTTTAATCAGCAGAAATATGACAAAAGCATTTTGTTTGATTTTAATTTTCGCCTATCTCGTAGGCGCGATCTTCGGCTTCGTGTCCACCGTGACACGCGAACCAGTTATTGCAATCGCCATCGTGGTGCTGGCTGTCATGGCCTTCCCTGTGGCTCGTAACGCATTCATCGAATTAAGGAGGTAGAGAAGTGGAAATCAGTCTCGAGTCAATAATCGCGCTGCTCGGCCTGCTTCTCGGTGGCGGTGGCGGTGCATTCTTCACCTGGCGATGGCAGCGTGCAAAGGCAAAGGCCGAAGCCGTGGCAGCCGACGCGAGTGCTGCGAAGGAACTGCAAGACGTATATCAGCAGCTCATCAATGATGTGAAAGCCGACCGCGACGAGCAGAAGGCATACATCAACGAACTAAAGGAAGACCGCCAGCACCTTCGCAAGGATCGTGACGAACTACGCGACCGGCAAGACAAGCTGGAGGAACAAGTGCGCACCCTACAGCGTGATGTGGCACGCAACGGCCGCATGGTGGAGTGTATGCGCCCTTTTCTTTGTGGCAAGGCCCCCGAGTGCAAGGACTGCGTGCCCGTGACCATCTCCAGCGAAGGGGAAGTTGAAGCCAAGCGCAACCGCCGCAAGAAAACCGAAGAGCAATGAAAGCCAGTCAGACACTCATCGACTTTATCAAGCGCAGCGAGGGATGCCGCCTCACAGCCTACGCCGATGCGAAGGGTGTGTGGACTATCGGCTACGGGCACACGAAGGGTGTGAAGCGTGGCGACCGCATCACGCAATATCAGGCAGAGCAGTTCCTGAAGGACGACCTTGCCGAGTTTGAGAACTACGTCAATACAAAGGTGCGGCGCATTACCCGCCAGGGACAGTTCGATGCTGTTGTCGATTTCTGCTATAATGTCGGCTACGGTGTGAAAGGCTTTGGCGGTTCCACGTTGAAAGCCTACATCGAGAGCGGTCGCAAGACATGGGAGATACAGGAGCAGTTCCTCAGATGGGTGAACAGTGGCGGCAAGAAGCTCGGCGGACTGGTAACGCGACGCATCTGGGAGGCAAACAGATTTAACGATTAGCAATTATGATATATCACGGACGCAATCTTATAGTGAGCATCGACGGCACTGCCATCGCAGCTGCCAAGACATGCACAATCGACGTGCAAGGCGACACCATCGAAACCAGCACACCGATGGACGGACGATTCCGCACCTTTGAGCCGGGGCGCATCACATGGAGCGTGAGCGTGGGCAAGTTCGTCACCGACGATGAAGACTCCACACCGCTGAAGACCTACACCGCAATGGTGGGACAGAAGGCCACACTCACGTTCGGCATGCGCGACACCGCCGACACTCTGACTGGGCAAGTAATCATCACCTCGTGGAAAGTCACCGGCACACTCCCCAACCTTGTCGAGGGCAGCTTCGCCTTCCGTGGCACTGGGCCGCTCGGATAAATACTTCTTCATATTTTTCATAACGCTCAGCATTAGTATTGTTTTTTAGTTTATTATTTGCACATGATCCCCGAGCGTGGGGAACTCTAACAAGGCGGCAGGGATGTCGCCTTTATTAGTAAACCCAGAACGGCAATTCGCCCGAATAATAAATGGCTGACAATATCGAGATAGATGGCTTCGTCGAGCGGCGGCAAGAGTTGGAGCGGCTGCTGATGACAAACCCTGAGATGGAAAAGAAAGTCCAGGGCTTGATAAGGAAGGTGTTGCTGACCGTTCGCAATGCTGTAGCAAGAGCGGCGAGCAGCAAGATGGAAGCCGATCCGCGCCAAGCATACAGAGCTGTGAAGACAGCCGTCTATCGTCAGATACTTGGTGGTTCGGTCAGTATTCTTAACAAGAAGAAGCCAGGCATCCAGATGTCGGCCTACGAACCGATAAAGAAGTTGCAGCCGAACCAGCGAGGCGGCAACCGCAAGCCCAGAAGCGAGCGCAGCAATGACTTGTTAAAGTATGCCGGCCCCGATCGTGGGTTCGTTTTGCGCTTTCTCAATGCCGGCACAACAACGCGCGGCATCAAGTTCCACTACGACGAGAGCCGCCAAACCGTTCATCGTGGTAGTCGCGGCGGTAATCTTCAGAAGTATGGCAAGACGATAAACACTGGTAACCGTGGGCGCATTGGTGCCCGCAATTTCTTTCCTGAAAGCAGCCACACCGCTATGCAGTCGGCATCCGAACAGTTGGCACGCCTCATTGATATGATGATTAAACAAGAACTACAATAATGGCAGATGTAATCACCAGACTTAAGCTCGATTCGGGCGAATACGACTCCAAGATCAAGCGAGCCACGCAAGGCTTGCTACAGATGGAGGAAGAGTGCCGCAAGGTAGGCGGCACGCTTGCCGTTCTCGAAGACGAGCAGAAGCAATATGTTCAGAGCCTCGGACAGATGGACACCGTGAGCCGTAATGTCCGGGGCAAACTGGCAGAGCTCACGGCAGCCTACACCGAGCTGCGCGTGCAATATGAACGGCTGACCGAAGAAGAGAAGCAGGGCGACTACGGCAAGGCATTGTCGTCATCGCTTGACCAACTGAAGGCACGCATCGGTGAGACCAAGAGCCAGCTCAACGAAGCCGGCAAGGAAATCAATAACTCCGGCGGTCTGCTCGACAACCTCGCATCGAAGTTCGTAGTCAACGTCGATGCGATGAAACTCTTCAACCTCGGACTGAGCGCAGCGAAAGGTGCGCTGAATGTCGTTAAAGATGCATTTTTTGCAAGTGAAGCGAATGTCGATGAGTGGGGGCGCACCGTCGAAAGCAGCAAAAGCCTGTATGAGGGCTTCCTGAATGCTATAAACACCGGCGATATAAGTGGTTATCTCAGTCGCATCAATGACATTGTGACAGCTGCCCGCGAAGCCTACGATGCTCTCGACCGCCTCGGAACACTACGAACGATACAGACACCTCAGATCAGCGCACAACAGGCAGAGAACGACCGTCTCAGAATGATAGTCCAGACAGGCCGATACATTGGCAGACAGACAGGCCGTAAGGAGATGTGGGAGGGCAATTTGTTCCAGAATGGGCAAGTGCTGACAAAAGAACAGATACAGGCCTTTGAGCGCAAACTTAACAAAGGCGTCGATAATATTGTCACACTCATCGGCAACGAGGTAGATCAGACCACCACCGCTATCGACGCTATATATAGAAGCCAAGCGAAAAACCTCGGGTTTAGCGTAAAAGAATTTCGCAAGGGTACGTCCAGCATGGAGGAGTTCGAGAAGCGGTTGCAAGGGGCCTCCGAATACCGGCGGTGGATGGCGGAGAACTCGTTCGTCGACCAACAGACAGGCAAACTGGTTGCGCCAAGGTATGCACCGAAGGAATTGGAGCAGTACCGCGGTTGGGATGTATTCCGCGTCGACGGTCAACCGTACAACGACCTTGTGCGCCTTATCCAACAACGCGACCAGCAAGCAGCGCAGGTATATGGAATGCAGGGGCAGGCTTATCGAACGATGAACCGCGCCGAAGGCATGACTGTTCGCAGTATAATGAACGGCGGTGGCGGTGGTACGCGTGGCGGCAGGACAACAACCGTGAACGAAGTGCTCCCGGTCGGCAGCGTGGCAGAGCTCACAAAGCAAATGCAAGAATTGCAGAAGGCACAGCAGCTTGTCACCAATACCGACGACTGGAAGAACTACCAAGACCAGATTGACGCTGTTAAAAAGAGCATTGACGAACTGAAGGGCATCACCACCGTGTCAGACCGCTTCAATACAATCATGGCTGCTGGTGGCATCAATCCCGCCGATCTTAACCCGCAGTCGGTTTCACAAATGGCACTGGGTGGGTTAGACCTCGCCAATATTCCATTGGAAAGAAGGAAGGAATGGCTCGGACTTTCACAAACACCGTCGATGCAGTCACTTCAATTTGAAACGCCATCGACGACAGAACAGCTCGATAAAATCTCAAATTCGATTGACACTTTCACGGGTGGGATCAGCAAGATATTCAGTGGATTGAGCGCGATGGGTATCGAACTGCCGAAGGAACTGGTTGCTGTTATAAATGCGATTCAGGGTGTCTCATCTATTATTACCGGCGTGGGGACATTGATTGAGTTATTCAGCACCACCAGCCACACTGCCAACACTGCCGCTGTCGCTGGTAATACTATCGCCCTTACCGCGAACACTGCTGCACTGGCTTCTGTATCTGCCGCGTTAGCAGCTAACACAGCTACTAACTTTTTGCCATTTGCCAACGGCGGTGTGGTGCATGCCGCTGGAGGCTTCCTCGTGCCAGGAAATCACCGCAGTGGTGACATGGTGCCCGCAATGCTCAACAGCGGCGAGGTGGTGCTCAATGCAGCACAAGCCGCCAACCTCTCGGCAGTTCTTCAGAGTGGGGCAGGGGAGAACCTCAACCTCACCGCAACAATATCAGGCGAGCAGATACGCCTCGCTTTGAACAACAACAGCCGACGCCGTGGGCGCGGTGAATATGTAACATCTAACACAATACGATAGTATGGCACTGGGAAAGAGATGGTCGCTGACATTCAAGTCACTCAACAACGTCGAGTGCAACGTGTACATCTACGACGAGGGATGGACTGGAGGAATCACCGCCCTTGTCGGAGCCGATGAGCCGTTCTTCTATCAGGAAGACGACGACGAGAGCCTGCTCACCGTGCTCCGCTATCGCACCGGCTATCTGCGAGTGGTCGAGAACAGCTACAACGCGCTGCTCGACCTCTATCCCACCAGTTCCACATCGAGGTATGTGGAGTTCTACTACGGCGAACGCCTCGACTTCACCGGCTATCTTCAGACGCAGAACTTCCAAAGCCCCTGGGTGGCATCCCCCCGCGTGCTCGAGTTCCCCATCATCTCCCCGCTGGGAATATGCGAAACGCGCAAGTTCAGCCTCTACACCACTCCGACACGTATCACCCTCGGCGCATGTTTGTTCAACATCCTCACCGATCTGAACAACCATGCAGCATCGGGAAGCAGATATACAAGAGTGATATTCCCCGATACGGGGCCAGAGTTCACGGGGAGCATCAACACGATGGTGATAAGTGGTTTCTCCGACCAATTCTCCCACGCCGATCCTGACTCGCCTGTCTTCGCTGCTGAATATTATAACTATCTGCTCGAAGGTATATGCAATGCCTACGGATGGATATTGCACGACACCCCCGACGCATTCATCTTCACCCGCTTCGATTGGGATGGCGACTATGCGTACTATGACCTTACCACTCTCGCCGTGCCAACCAATAAGCAGACCATTGCAAACGTGGCAGGCAACGACGTAAACACACTGCTCGACAGCTTCAAGGTGATGGATGCCAACGCCACTGAGAACCTTGTCCAGCCATTGAAGTCGCTCACCCTGAAATATCAGGGCAAAGATATTGAGACGGCAGATATGAGCCTTGCAAGAACATATACGCAAGACGTTATTCCTGGAGGACGTTTTGGATTCGATAGCAATCCGCAATATGTTCCCGGTATTGTATGGCTTAAAGCTGCCGATAACGAATTCACAGGCGAAAGACTGCTTGACACTAATACCCTCACAGCAGGGCACACGACAAATGCCGGGTGTAATCTAACCTATTCAGGAACGGGCGACAAAGGCTACCGTGAAAGAATTATTATCGGATGGCCGACGGATTGGTCTGTTGATTCGGAACTATTCCAATGGAAAGTATATCAGCCGCCAGTGGGCGATTGCAACTTCGAGATTGAAGTGTCGTGGGGAGCTACCGTGTCCGAACTTGGGCATGAACAACGCTCTACCGACCTTATATTTGGATTTTGGTTGGAGAGTGGCGGAAAGTATTACAATTTCAGTTCAACTTTCGCCAGTGCCGGCTTTGACTCTTCCACACGAATAATATCTAAATATACAGTAGATGAAAACGGAAAGATAAAAATAACGATTGGCAAAGTACCTATTGGCATACTAACAATAGGTTTTATGGTCGGCAGAGTGAATGGTCCTGAAATGGTTTCTATTGATTCCATAACACTATCGCGGCGCACATTTACCTTCGCGGAATACACCGAGGTGCAGAACCCCATCGACAGGATCACAGGCAACGATGCTGGCGAGATGGAAGGCAGTGCGACACTTACACTGAACTGCTACCGCAATGACACCCATCTGATAGGCTTGACACCAGTGGCCGAGAAATTCACCGAATATCCTTATCTGTTCGAGCCGATGAACCGCGTGGTGTGTCACTTCACCGCAACCGATTTCGACATGCTGAAGAACTATTTGGGTAAGTGGAAGTTCTGGATAAAGTGGTGGCGGTGGCGCATTGTGTCGCTGTCGTTCAGTCCGTGGGATGATCTCTACACCCTGACACTACACCGCAGCCCGTCCATTGAGTCGCGCGGCTATCTCGCCGACGTTAACGACAACGTTTTCCAGTCCCTCGACGAATATCTGTTCACTGTTTTAACCGATAATTAAAAAAATAAAAATATGGCAAATTATAATCTTACCCAGACCGGCGATGAAGTCCAGGCATATATCGACTCCATCCCTGTCATCGACGTCACCGGCACACTGTCGGGCTCAACAATAACCTTCGGTTCTAACCCTTACAGTCAGATCGCCGCGAACTATGCAGCCGACTGCGGTTCAATTGTTCGTCTGACTGTCGGCACAGCTGTGTATCTTCTCAGAGTCACCCAGTACGACGGCACCAACTACACCGCTGCTGAGATGTCAGGAGCTCACAATGTCGTCGCCACGATAAGCTCGTCATCTGCCAGCGCAACCATCGACGCCGGCATCGACGCAGCACCCACACAAGGCAGCGACAACCTCGTAAAGAGCGGGAGCGTATTTGATGCTATTCAAAATATCGGTGGAAGTGTCGAGGCGGTTAAAAGTCTCTCGCAAAAGAAAGAGCGTCTATTGTCGTGGAAAGAGGTTATGGACGGCAATATGTACACGCTCGGCTCGGGGTTCTCGGTTGTGAAAGAAAAGAGCGACAATGTTATTATTGGCGAAGGATATTCTCTTTCAAAAGACGCTGCGGGAACGGCATCTGCCAACTTAATTATAAGGTTTCCGTATTCTCCCGACTTATATATGTCATGGTGGTGTGCCGATAGAGGTAATACGGGCAATCAAGGAATTGTCCTCTCTATTTGTGTGTACCAGACAACGCAAATAAACGCATTACATGTCAGCGGAACACAGGTGGGACGTTTGCGTTTTAGAATACCACTTACTTATGGGGTTACGATTACAAATGTTATAAATGCTATTGAGACTAACGGATACTATGAATATTCGGAGTCGAGTATCGCAAAGAATCAAAGTTATGTTACCGACTTCACAACGACACCATACACCAGTATAGCCCTACGAATAACTGACTATAAGATTATTAACGGCGCATATTACTGGCACTACAATGTCCATATTGTTGGACTTTATGAGACATCGTTTTGCGCCTTCGGCGTTGAACAGAGTATCTCGTGGGCAGCCAATGAATCCTTATTCTTGTCAAATCTTATTTGTCAATCGCTTGCGATTGAAGATAGTAATGTCCAGATAGTACAAGAAAAGTGGTCGAATATTGTGAACGGCGTGGACTTCCCCAAAGTCGTTTATAATTACAACCAAAATAATGAAATTATAGACCAATTCGACGATGTGGGTAACCAGTTGGCTATCGATGTATCGACACTCACGTCGTGGAAACAACCCACCGCATATTTTTATCATATTCTCAAATCGGAGTTTACAAAGACGAAAACGGATGTCTCCGTTGCAGACCCGTATAGCGGTAATACATTAAAGATACCTGCATATAGATACACCAACGGGGGCAACGCAATCACATTCTATGTCAATGCTAACAACTTCCACCCGTTTATCAATATTGTTCCGCAAACTCGTATGAGCGGAAAGAAGTACACCGCGCAACTGTGGGTTGACTTGTCGGAGCTGAATGGCAATGCTATATGCAGAGCTATCGGTACAGCAATGATTATGATAGACCTCCGTATGGCATTCGAGGGTATGCGCTATAATATAACGTCTTCAAGTGACGGATATAAATTCCACGATGAGAAGGTGTATTGTAAGATTGTTAAAAGAATAGGCAATCTTATTTGTCTCCGTTTCTTTGATGTAGAAACTTATGGCTTGCGCTTGGCACTCTTTTCGGTTAGCGCAACTGCCGTTACACAACTGACAATATACAACCCGACATTGATAGAGGGCGAGCGTGTGGAGATAGATGCTTTCCACGTTTACCAGTCGGAAAGCCAAAGACTACACCCACAATGGAGAGGAAAGAGCGTCTTGTTACTTGGCGACAGCCAGTACAACAACTATATCGTTGCTTACAATCTCGTCAGTCGTCTCGGCGTAAATATATATGACGGGCATTACGGCGGTCACTCAATGCGGTATAATGAATCAACTTCTGTCAATCCTACATCAAAGTCGTGGTTCTACCAGCTCACATATCGGAAGTTGATTTTATCGGCAAACGTAGATGCGTATCTTTTGACGTGTTCGACAAATGACGTTCCAGCCACGAACTCCACTTTGGATGCGGCATCCCTTGCTGACGTGTTGGCGAATTATCCCGAATTTAAGGACTTTGACACCGCAGCCGAGACAACCAAGATGGCGACGTTCAATGCTCTCACAACGGCGCAGCGTGACGCTATCTTTACATATATGCCAACATACGCTGCATATATCCGCCAAATGTATGAGGCGCACCCGTATGCAAAGTTCTTCCTTTGCTCCGTGCCTATAAGTTGCTCGGGAAGATTAACGGGCACGGCAGTTCCCGACCCTGCAAACCCGAGTGAGAGCATCGGCGAATGGGAACCCGACCAAAGCGCAGATATAGCACGGGCTGCTCTTATGAATAACTTTATCGCCTTCCGTGACAAGGTTAAATATATCGCCGATTGGACAAATGCGCAATTTATAGACCTTTTCCGCGAGGCAGGGCTGACGTTTGATAACTTCATCTATCATTGTCAAGATGGAACGCACTGGCATATAGATATATCACAAAATTGCGCAGACGCGATAATAAACGAAATAGGATAGCACGCTATGACACTTTTGAATGTTTCATAAATACGCTTTTAAGTTGAGCAGTCAGCCTGTGAAGGCTGGCTGTTTTTTGTTTAGTAAACCCACAGCCACAATTTGCCCGAATGATAGAACAAAATTTATAATATGAGTCTATTCAGTCGAATATTCAGCGCAAGCCCCAACCGCAGAGAAGCGTATGGGCTACCATCGACCACCGATCCGAATGCACCAAGCAATCAGCCGGATACGGGCGGTTCGTATGAAGAGCGCATCACGCGAGTGCGGAACCCGCAGCTGGCACTCAGCGTCTCGGCGGTATATCGTGCCGTCGAGCTTCGAGCAAAGACGGAGGCACAGTTCGCCATCCAGTATCAGAAGATGAACAGCGCGGGCGGGAACTACATTCCTGACATGTGGGGGACAGGGCGAAACATCAACTATTTGTTGCAAGTGCAGCCCAACCCGATCAGCACAGCAGCGAGCATGATTGAACAAGTGGTCATTCATCGCCTGCTGCTCGGTAATGCCTTCGTGTATATCGAGCGCGATGTGTTTGGTGAGCCAGTCCATTTGTGGCTGGCTAATTGTGCCGGCTTCAATGAGATCACTGACACCTATGCACTGACATACCTGGGCGAGGGTGGGGTACGCTTTGAGATAAATGCATCGCGCGATGATGTGCTTCACTTCCCGAACACCTTCCGCTACTTCGATGGCTACTGGGGCATCTCTACACTGCGGTATGCCTTCGACACCCTTTCGCTCATCAAGACAGAGAGCAACCAGGCACTCGAGACAGCGGCAAAGGGTGGGCGCATGAAACTCATCATCGGTGAAGAGAAACCAGCGCAGGGAGTGGGCACTCTTGCCTACGGTTTGATGAATAAGGAGCAGATCGACAAGTATGCCCAGGAACTCAACGACAAGGTGTATCGGCAGGACGTGGTGGGCATTCGCGGATTGAATGCGTTGCACAATATCAGCATGACTTCTGCTGACATGCAGCTCATGGAGCACATGAATATGGGCCTCGACGATGTGGCAAGGTTCTTCGGCACGCCTCGCCCATTGCTGATGCTCGACACCAACAGCCACTACACCACTTACACCAACGCCACCCTGGAATACTTACAGCGCACGGTGCAGCCCGACATCACAGAGATGGAACAGGAGATGAACCGCAAGCTGCTGCGCCGTGAAGACTTCGGACGTCGCCGCATTCACATGTGCGAGCAGCCATTGCTCCGGCTCGACAAGGAGGCACAGGCGAAGGTTGACCAGCTGCAACTTCAGACAGGCGCAGCAACAGTCAACGAGATACGCGCCCAGTATGACCGCCCGGCTGTGGAAGGTGGAGATATTATCTACGTCTCGACCAACCTCGCAGAACTCGGCAGTGAGAAACTGCGAGGGCAGTCGGGGATTCAGACTCAGACTCAGACTAACGACGGCGAAGGTGCCGAGGGAGGTGCAGAATGAAATTCCTGACAATAGACCAGATTCAGGCACAGCTCCGCCTATCAGACGAACAGCTGGCACTCGAGCAGACACTTCTTGAGATGTACGCCGCCAGCTCGGAGGATGCCATCCTCAACCTTTGCCGAACGACCTACGAAGAGGTGCTGGAAGAATACACGACCGTACCCAAACCGATAGTCAACGCTGCCCTGTTGCTTGTGGATCACTTCTATCAAAATCGCTCGGTAGTAAGCCCGCAGAACCTCTCCATCATTCCGTACAGTTTCGACTTCCTCGTGAAACCATACATGAAATTGACATAACATGGCATACACATCTGGAATACTACGCGACCGCGTGACCATTCTCAACCGCCTGAAGGGTGACAGTGGCAGCTATGGGCTCGACTCTCACGGGATCATCTTTGAGAAAGCCGGTGAAGAGTGGGCAGAGGTGACATGGGCAAAGGGTAAGCAGGCAATGAATGCAGGCGCACTCGACGTGTATGGTGTCATTATGGTTCGCATGCGCTATAATACCATCGTGAGCGAACGGTCGCGCATTATATACAACGGAAAGACTTACCAGATACTTGGCGACACATTCCACGCCCAAAGGCAGGACAACACAATTCAGTTTCATGCCCAGGCTCTGGTTAATGACGACTACATAATCACAACGAAAAATGAAACAGATAGCAATTGTTCATTATAACACCCCCGAACTGACCGAAGCGTGTATTCTGTCATTACGGAAGACAGGATGCGGATGGCCTGTTGTTGTTCTCGACAACAGCGACAGCCGTCCATTTACGAAGCGCATGAAAGGCGTGAAGGTTTTGAACAACCGCAAAGGACAACTCATCGACTTTGAGGCCGAGCTCGCCAAATATCCAAATAAGGAAATCAGGATGGCGGCACTGTCGAATCATGGCAGCGTGAAGCACATGATGTCGGTGCAGTTCCTTTGGACGGTATGTCCTGAAGGCTTTATCCTTGTCGAAAGCGATGTGCTTATCACTCGCGACATCCGCTGGATATGGCAGGAAGAATATGCTGCCGTGGGCAAGGCGCAATGGTTCAGAGGGCGCAGAAATGAAAAAGACCGTCTGCTCCCATTCCTTTGCTATATGAACGTGCCGCTGTTGGTTGAGAACGGCGCAAGATATTACGATCCACAGCGGTCGTGGAACTTGCAGCCGGGCGAAGATAACCCCGGCAACTGGTGGGACACAGGTGCATGTCTATTTGACGACATCGGCAAGACAAAGCCCCAACTCGTAGCACGGCTTTATTCAGACCTCGACAAATACTATCTCCACTACACTGGCGGATCGTGGCGGCAGAACGATGTGGAACACCAAACCGCATGGCTGGCACAGCATCGCTCATTGTGGTTTACACCTGAGAACAAAGACGCAAAGATATACATCTGCGCCCATTCCGACTTCGAGCCGGTAGTGAGCAACCCCGTGTATGAAGTCGTGGATATTCGCAAGAGTGGCGACGTGGAGGAAGGTGTGCCTGGCTCGTTCTATTCCGAGATGCTCCACATGCACCGAGTCAGCAAGCGGAAGAAGTTGCCCAAGTATATCGGCTTCTGCCATTATCGCCGATATTTCAATTTTATGGATGACGTGCCCGACATTGCTGAGATCATGGAACAATACGGCGCAATAGTGTCGGCACCCATCGACCTCGAGAAGACCATGCGCGAGCAATATGCCACATGGGGCAATGTCGAAGACCTCGACATCTGCACCGCTATCATCAATGAACAGCTGCCGGCATTCGCACCGACATGGAATGCTTCGCTTAACAAAAGAACAATGCACCCGTGCAATATCTTTATCATGAACGTGGATGCCTGGCGCGAGATGCTCAGCGTAGCATGGGCGATAGTCGGAGAATATCTTCGTCGCATCGGCTGCGATATTGACGTCAGGGTGATGGCTGCTCCTGAAGCCTACCATCTCGACAAGTTCGACATCGTGTATGAGCGTCGCGTGGGAGGCCAATTGTGCGAGAGAATTGTCAGTGCGTGGTTCGACTGGAAGTTCCCCAATGCCAAGAATATTCCGATAAAAGTCACCGCCGATAAAATAGTAAACCCAGAACCATAATTTGCCCGAATAATAGTAAGTGAAAATAAAATGAATGACAAGAAAATCGAAATCAGAACCCTGGACTGCAAGCTGTCCGTTAGAGAAGCTGGTCCGGATGCGCAGGGCGAGTCTCGCACCATCACAGGCACGGCCATCGTGTTCAATGCTGAAAGCGAAGTTCTCGACGACTGGGGATACCGATTCAGAGAGGTAATCAAGCCGGAAGCCTGCACGATGGAGTTTCTGAACTCGCAGGACATCAAGATGAACATGCTGCATGACCGCGACCTTACACTTGCACGTTGCAACAAAGGTGAGGGTTCTATGCGTTTGAGCGTGGACGAGAAGGGTGTCAACTTCGAGTTTGAAGCTCCAAGATGTGACATCGGCGATCGCTGTCTTGAGATGGTGCGTCGCGGCGACTACTCAGGTTGCTCCTTTGAATTCTGGCCTGAAGACTATGACGTGGAAGAGCGCGAAGGCGGCAAGGATGTGAAGATTACACACAAGAAATTCCGTGCGCTTACTGCCCTCACAATCGGCATGGACCCTGCCTACAAGCAGACCAGTGTCAATGCCCGCGAGTTGTACGAACAACATCATCAGGAAACAGCAGGAGAAAAAGCAGAGCGCGAAGCTGCTGAAGCAGCAGAGCGTGAACGTATTGAACAACAGAAACGCGATGAACTTGAGCAGATGTTGGCAACACAACGCCGCCGCTCACTTCGTCGCACACTCGAAAGAAATATTGAATCACTTAATTTTTCTAACCCTTAAACGTTTAAGCAAAAATGGCAAGAACAAAGCACGAAATCCAGAAACGCCACCAGGCTATTCTGGTCGAGCTCGACAAGATTGAAGAGCTCGCTACCCGTGAGAACCGCGCCTTCACTAAAGAGGAGGTGCAGAAGTATGACGCTCTCATGCGTGAAGACAACCGTCTCCACATCGAGATTCAGGGCATGCTCGACGAGAAGCAGCTCTCTCAGTTCCGTGAGCAGAAGACCAAGAGCCAGCAGCTCCGCGAGTTGCTGAAGAAAGTCAAGGAGAATCGCGAGTCGTTCAGTGAGGAACTGACCGTTCGCGAGCAAGGTCCCAACAACAGCACTACCGTGCTGAAGGACGACATCACCTCTGGCACTTATCAGAACGCCACCGCCAACCTTGAGGCTGCTGGTGCTATACCTCTCACCATCCACGAACTCATCGACACGAAGGTTGCAGGCCTCGAACTGCCTGACGATCTCCGTCTTTTGACTGGTGTCATCGGCAACGAGGTATGGCCATACGCCATCGACGATGTTCAGTTTACCGTTGCAGGTGAGGTTGAGCCTATCGGCGAGCAAGCTATCAACTTTGACAAGTTGAATGCTTCTCCCGCTCGTGTTGCCGCTTCTGTTGCAGTTTCAAACCGCGCCATCGACAACGCCGCCTTCGACTTGCTTGGCTTCATCACCTACAAGTTCCAGAAGGGCTTCGCCAAGTTTGCCGCTCTTCACATCTATTCACATGCGAACTTCGACAACTCTCTGAAGAGTCCGTTCGCATCTGTTGATGTTGAAGAGGTAGCACTTGACGAGAATGTCGGCAAGAACCTCGCCAAGAAGATCGCTGCAATGTGGGATCTCGGCTTCGAGGGTGAACCTGAGCTTGTGATGAGCAAGGAGGTTGAGACCGAACTTGCATTCACAAAGGCTATCCCTGGACAGGCTGGCGACCGCACCGTCATTCAGGACGGACGTTGCATCGGCTACCGCTATAAGGTCAGCCCTTATGTGAACTACGCTCTCGACTCTACTGGTGCAGCAAAGCCAGACGGAAACCTCTACATCGGTATCGGACACTGGGGCTACCTGGCATACGAACAGCATGATGTGGTCCGTTTGACGATTGATGCTCAAAGTGCTGAAGTCAGCAAGAGAAATTCGACAGTTCTGGTACTGAACACAGAATACTCTCTGACTGAACTATCAAGCAAGGTCAACGGCAACACCTCTGGCAAGCCACAGGCCTTCAAGCTCATCAAACTGGTAGAGGCTGAGCCGACAACTCACTAATTCTTCAGTTCTCCGAATCCTCATAGTTCCGTAGTGCCCGTGGGCAGCGGCGATGCAATAGCAAAGCGACAGACTGCCTGCGGGCTTTTAACAGAAAGCAGAAATGAGTTTAGTAACTGACATAATCTTCGTAAAGGCTGTCCGTTCCAATACGGAACTCATCGCGGAATTACCAGCAGGTGACGTGTATAACACCGCCATCGCTCTTCCCGATGAGCAAGCCGAGAATGCTCCGCTCCCGTATATCATCGTCACCTTTGATGGTCTCAACAACCAAGACACCACGAAGGACAGCTCATATAATGGGCTCACCGATCAGGTGACGATAGGCATCGAGATTGCGGCGGCGACTCGCGCACAGCTTGCGATATTCTCGGTCGGAGTTAGGAATACTATCGCCGAATACTTCCAAGAGCATGTGGCCGATACAGAAGATGATGACTACGCACTCATTCCCAACAGCTATCAGTTCCAGGCTGGTGCAGTTCAATATGACTCCTTAAAGCCATGTTTCTGGCAGCGGTTGACGTATGTATGTGACACGGATATAGATGTATAGTATGGGAAAGAAGAAATCTACAGTCAAGCCGGACAATGGAAGTCCCGTCATCCTCACAGCGGCTACACGCGAAGAGTTGGCGGAGAAATTCAGCACCTTTGCTTCACAGCATGAAGGTGCGACACTCACGGCAGGAGCCGTCGGCAGAAATAAAGACGACGGCACCTATTCTCTCAGGATTGATTTTTTAACAAAATAAAATTCAAAAAATATGGCAACACTTAAAGGGCAGAATGTTCGTATCTTAGTCAAGAACGGCAATAACTATAGCTGTGTGGCTATGGCGACATCGTGCAATGTAACGCTCACCGGCAACTCCCAAAATGCATCGATAAAAGACGACGTGGCAATGGCTGCTAAGCCTGAGATCACGAGCAAGTCATGGTCTGTGCAAGTGGATTCGCTCAGTGTGGCTGATGCTGCTGCAATGCTGACTGCCATCAAGTCGCTGACACCGTTCACGCTTATGTGGGATGAGACATCGACAACTGACAACCAGACCGCAGAGGCTGCTACGTTCGCACGCTCAGGGCTTGCTTACCTAAATGACGTAACATTTAGCTTTGACGACAGAACGAATAGTACAAAGTCGTTACAATTTACGGGTTCGGGCGAGCTTTCAAAGGTGACTACTGCGCCGACTGTCACGCCTGTTTCTGCTAACACTTACACAAAGGGACAGTTTGTGCGCCTCTTCCTCGGAAGTGACAACAGCACAACCCCCGCAAAGGTGATAGCAGCTGCTCGGCAATTGTCTTTGCATGTGTCGATGTCACTCGAGAACGCCACGACAAAGGACACCACAGGCGACTGGGATGTTCAAGAGCCAACCGAGTTGAGCTACGACATATCCACGACAGCACTGGTGAGAAGCGGTGACACCATCACTTCTTCGGTGGCCGCTCAAGACCTTGCAAGCATTGAGGACATCTACGAGGCCAGCACTCCTGTGAAGTTCCAGATCGCAAACGTATCAGGAGCCAATCAGCGCACAAAAGGCGCGGTGATCATAAGTGGTTCGGTCATTATCTCCCAGCTTGCGATTAACGCTGTGAACAGGACGAACGCCGACTATTCAGCCACTCTTAATGGGTACGGAACCTATACGGTTGGCGCGTAATCATTACCCGCCTACCTCTCACGAGGTGGGCGGATTTTAATTATTAGGAACTATGAAAAAATCAGATATTACCATCGCAGGCAAGACCGTGACACTCGGCTATTGCTATGCAACAGAAATCGCCTTCAAAGACCTTGCAGGCGTTGACATTAACGAATTCATCCAAGAAGTCGGGAAGGCCATTGATGAGCAAAAGATGCCGGATATAAAAAAGACAATATACCTCATATTGGCAGGCATCATGGGTTACTATCAATCGCAGGACGAAGACGCACCCATTACGGATGCCGATCTGATGCTCGAAGCGACACCCCTGGAACTTGGCAAAGCTCTTGGCTCAATATTGACACTGCGGTCGCAGTTCTATGGCATCCCATCGGGTGAGCCGGCAGAAAAGAAGACGAAAGGGAAAAGGGGAAAAAACTCGTAACTGCCCACGACATCTACCAACTCATCGTGGGCGAGATAGGCATCCCTCGGCGTGAGTTCCTCTTCGATTTGCAATTCTGGGAAGTCCGTCGCATCATTCGTGGATATAGGAACCGGCACAAGCTGACACACCAGCTATTGGCAGAATGTGCGTATGCTTCTACGTTCGCAATGCGCTCACCTGAAGGCAAGAGAATTGAGGATATGTTCCCCGATCTGTTCGATGATGACGACATTGAACCAGCCGAAAGCATGTCAGAAGACGATGTGCGGGAACTACAAGGTCTCATTCAAGCTGTCAACGAAAAGGGCACCATGTGAGGTGCCCTTCTTCTTTACCAATTACCGATTTTCGGATTTTCCCAATTTTCGTTAACACTAACATCAAGCCCACCGCTGCTTCCGAATAAGTTTCCGCTGTATTCAGTGGAACGATTTGCCTTGAATGGTGCGCCGGTAATGGTTGCAAAACCGATGACTGCTTCAGAGGCATCCGTTGCTTTCACCTCGACATTCGTCACCCATTCGTCCTGACCGCTCAGACCGAAGATGCTGACAGTGAGCTCTCCTGTTGTGCCGATATACGAATCGGGCACGTTGACAACTCGCTCCGTCTTCTGTGATGCCACAGGAGAACCGCTGACATAATCCCATCCGTAATACCAGCGGTCGGGTGTCACTCGCACAGCCTTACAAGTTGCAGGCACTTCGTCGTTAACGGTAACCCTTAAACGAGTGGCAACACGATCGAGTGTCACCGCCCTGTTACCGTTGCTGGTGCTTACGACCTCGACCTCATAATCTTTCCAGAAGGTGTCACGAGGACCCGTCCATATAATAGTATGACCATCGGCATCTACTGTTGCACCCTCGCCACGCGAGGCTACGAAATAGACATGATGCGAACCATACGCAAGCGACATCTGCGGCTTGCCCCACTGAGCATCGTCAGCAGTCTGATGCACCGTTTGAACCAATTGCCCATTCACATAATCGAACACCCAAAGGTCGGTCATCGACTGCCCATCTGCCTGAAGATATGCACGTCGTGGACCTTTAAATGTGGCGGCATTAAAGTCACCCTTCACAGTAAAGGTGAACTGCTTCGATGGTGTTTCATCGATGTCAACGTCTTCTACGTCGCCGAAGACAGGCTTCTCGCAGCCAGCTACCAGCATGGCGGCAAGTGTAAGAAGAAAAAATTTTTTCATTTTATTGAAATTGTAAAGCAACTTTGTCATAATCAGCCTGAACAGACTCCGCCAGCACCTTTGCATAACGCTGCGTTTGAGTGATATTCGTATGGCCGAGCATCTTCGACACGTTCTCAATCTTTGCACCATTTGACAGCATCCATGTCGCAAAGGTATGGCGAGCCATGTGAGAGTGCAATCCCTCCACACCGATAGCCTTCCCGATTTCCTTCAGCTTGACATTGTACCGCTCATTGTTCATCGTTGGCACATGCCACGCGTTCCGTTCCAATACTGCGATAGCTGGCGGCAATAACTGACTGATGAATACGACGCCCGTCTTCTTGCGCTTGCCTGCGAATATCCACCGCCCATTCATCTTCTTGTATTGGCTGATGTCGAATTCCTGCGCATCTGAATAGCCCAGCCCGGTGTACATCTGAAAGATGAATATATCTCGAGCCATTGCCAGCTGCGTGCCCGGCTCATATTCTAACTTCTCGATGGCTTTCATCTGTTCAGTTGTGAGGAAGTCCACCGTCTCACGATCACCACGCTTGAAAGCACCACGCACATAATCGTAAGGATTTCTGTCTATCACTCCCAGCAGCACGGCGCGGTTCAACATTGCTTTCAGGTTCTTGTGGTAGTTGTGGATTGTTCCCTGGCTGATACATTCGGGCTTACATCCTGCATTTCTTTGATTTTCTGACAAAGGTTTCCGCAGCTGATGCAACCACGCATCCCATTTGTAGAGCTTCTCGACTGAGAGGTCTTCCCAATATCTAATCTGCCCGAATTGTCCGAGCCGCTCGCGCAGAGTCACATAATGCTTTATTCTTTCGGGTGCGAGAGGAAGCATCGGCTCTTGCTCGGCGATCCATTCGGCAATGGTCTGCCTACCATCATAGTGTCCCGATAGAATGTCAGCCCTCTGCACCTTCTGCCGAATTGCTTTCACGTCAACACCCCGCCCATCCTTCATCCGTTCATTTATTTGTTCGGAAATGCGGCGATACATAATACCGAGCCGTTCGTTGAGGATGTCGGCATCATTGCTGTCATCGTCATTTATAATGATGCCAGCCTTCAGGCGTTCGCGCGTGACGCGTATGCCTGTATTGATATAGTAGCTTTTCTTGTCTATCGTGATACGAACCTCCACTGGTCCTGTGGCACCATTTCGGGTGCGCCCACGATGATCGAATACGATTGCAGTTGTTATCATTTTTCTTTTCTGTTTATTAGTGAATCCTGGGTATGAATCCCAAGGATTCGGGGTATGAATCCTTAAGGGTTTGTTTCCCCATTTCAGAATTAGTGGGGAAATAATGGGGAAATGGAATGCCTAAAATCCCCTTAAATCCACCATTTTCTCCAACTGTCAATTTTTTACAAGAAATCGCGCAAATGCCGATAAACACTGCGTTTGTCGCACTTTCACGGCACTCCGTTCGCTCCCTTTAATGTAGTCCCGTTGGGATTTATGGTGGATTTTGTAAGTTATTGATTTATGGAGGTTTATAGACTTTTATAAACATGGCGGGGAAAAGATTTGGTTAAAATTAGGGGTTTTCTTGGGGTGATTCGGCAGCGAGAAGGCCAGCAGAGTGGGGCGCATCGTTGAGCTGCTGAAGGGCATGTGTGAGCCGTGCGGTGGCGAGGCGAAAGTCTTCGCGAGCTTGTTGCAGGGCATCCAGTTCCTTCTTCAGTTCCAAGCGCAGATCATCGACACCCCGAATCATTCGTGCATATAGTTCGAGCATGTTGTCCGCATGCGTGTCGGGTTCCGGCACGCTTTCTTTTTGTTGCAACAGTTCACCCTCGCCCGTCAGCAAGTATTGAAGATTGAACGTGCCAGGGAATGTTTCACATATATGAGCAAAAAGTTTGTCCGTTAAATTTTTCTTTTTGCCATTCATTGCAGCAGAGATATAAACGCGCGAATATTTTAATGCTTCGGCGAAGTCTATCTGAGTGTGAATGCCTGAATTTTCTCTCAGGTATTCATACACTTCGTGTAATCTTTTCTGTCGCTCAATCATACAAATATTACATTTTAATTATTAAAAAAACTTAAAACGGTACAAATTTGTAAACTAAAATGTTGGAAGTTTACTTTTTTGTATTATCTTTGCCCCAAAATTAAGTAACTAAATAATCGGGCATAAGAATAGCCGTCAGGCGCAGTGCGTCTTTTCATAAGCGGATACACCGCCAATTTGCGAACACTTTGCGAGGGTGTCGGATTGCAAATATACGGCTTTTCTTCCGATTATCATACAAAAGTGTAAGATAATTAAGAAAATTTAAAAAATGGCACAGGAAAAAGTATCACGACAGGAGCTGCGAGAGATGCACATCGGACAGACGCGCATCTTTACGCTGACCGATCGCAAGAAGATAGCATCGGCACGCGTCACGGCCACCCACCTGAAGCATGAGGAAGGCTATGAATTCACGGTGAAGCCCGACTGGGAGTCATCGGCTGTTAGCATTACAAGAACACGTTGAAACCATACGGGACTATGAACAGAAACGACGTGATCGAGATGAAGAGCATTGTGAGGCGAGCAATGGAAGAGAGCCTCGAGATGTATCAGGAGCAATGGGTGACCGGCGACGTGCTCTGCCAGCGGTTCCAGATGTTCACGAAGGACTGGTTGAAACGCTACGGCAAGCTGCTGCCCCACACCCAGGCGGTGGTGACGGGTGCTGACGGCGTGAAGCACAAGACATCGGTCTGCTATGCCTTGAACAAGATACAGCGCATGGTGCAGACTGGTGAAATCAGAAGATTGAGTGTCAGGGATGACAACGTGATGACCGAAGCCCCCGTCTATGGTGGTATGATGGTCAGTCTATAATAGACAGGAAGGGAGTGCCGACGGTCGGCACAACACCATTTGAGCCTTTAGGGTGTTACCGGGATAAAAGGCGGTTCGACTCCGCCCCCTTCCGCGAAGTCCAAGGAAAAGCGCAAGCGAACGGATCGGCTAACCACAGGTCGAGAGGAGGCAGGAAAGTGGCACTAAGATCGGGAACGACATCCGACAACGGTGGACGGGCAGGCAGAAGCAAGCAGCCAGGAGGTCGATGCAAGCAGCCGAAACGAAAGTGTTTAATGTAGCCACCATCATGGTGAGCGTCGCAAGCCGCTAAAATACAGAGTGAACACGATTTAATATTCTTTTCTGACATATCTCATAATTTTGGGTATTTAAAAGATTAATAGTTGCAATTCCTTGACGGCTGCCTGTGAAGGTCGCCGTCTTTTCTTGAAAAATCATTTAAAAAACGCATAACATGAAAGATTTAATTAAAGAATTTGTGAGCGACTTCAAGGAGGAAGGCTTCACACAGGGAGAGTTGGTAAAATATGGCATCGTATATCCTGCCATCCTGGTGTTGGTTTGTCTGTTATCTGAAATCGTGGCGCAATGATTATCATCAAGACCGAGCCCGTCGCATGGTCGGGCAAGAAGGTGCTGAAGTATCAATGCGTGGCAACTCTCTGCCACGGCACGCGTCGCATCAAGAACATCTACGGCAACCCAATGCCGACAAAAGACGCAGCACTCGAGGCACTTCATCGTGAGTGCCTGATTTTGCAAGAAGCAACGAACGAAAGTTTAACTGAAATAAAAAGGAGAATAGACAATGGAGTATAGTGGACGGATTTTGCGCGTCTTCCCGACCAGCTCGGGAGCGAATCAGCAAGGCAACACATGGAAGCGGCAGGAGTTCATCTTCGAGTATTTTGAAAGGCCAGAAGACCGCTACTGCGACCGCGTGCTGCTCAGTATAATGAACGAGCGCATCGACACCTTCGACATTCACGAAGGCGACGAAGTGAAGATTGGCTTCGGCCATAACGTGAGAGAGTGGAATGGTAAGTGGTACAACGAGATGCGAGTCTATCGACTGGAGAAGATTTCGCACACGCCACAGAGTGAACCTGAACCCGAAACTACCGAAGCCACACAGCCAGCATCGGCACCAGTTGAACAACCCAAAACAGAAGAGGAAGATGACCTCCCGTTCTGATCTCATCAATGAGATGGTTTTGAATATGAGTAAAGCGGCTGCCGTCGTCAAACTTATATGCGGTGTTGGCAACAATGCGGCGTGGCTTGTAGCCCTTGACGGCTACGACCATGCCCGCCGTTGTCAACGCTACGGCAACGGCCTGGTGAAGCATGAGTTCCGTCAAGTCATCAAGATGTTCCACGAATATGAACTTCGCTTGATCCACGCGACGGAAAACCGCATGTTTCACCTCGCAGACATGACTCCGAACATACGCAAGAAGTTCGGCGACATCAGCGACCGTCAATACTACGAGTTCTGGGCAGGAATGGGCAGTGTAGCCTACCGCAATACCCGGCCTCTTCTCACATCCCTCGCCAACAAATACAGGCTGAGCCTGCAAGCACATGGCGCGAAGGACGCGGAAGATGTTGCATGGGTGATGACGGCAGCTGCATGCCTCGAGCTTTCAGTCTCACTTTATAACAAAGCCATCGACGAGTGCATCACATCCTACAAGCTACCGCCGACTATTGTCAGGAAGGTGTTCCGGCAATTCTCGCTTGAAGCCATTACGAAGAAATGGCGCAGCGCATTGGATGAGCTCGCACCCGACACCAACTACGAACTCGAGAGCACAGAACAGAAGAACATCGAACACGGCCTCCGTCAACTCTTCGAGGCATGGAGCAACACCACGCTGTTGTATGAATCATCGCAAGGAATCGTGGAAGACTATGAGGAAGTATTCCGCACCCCTGGCGAAAGGAAAAAGGCTGCCCGCGAGATAGCGGAAGCCGCAGAAACAATCAGGAACTATGAACGAGAATGAGAACAGAAACAATCTACCACAGCTGCCGACAGGCGAGGAAATGGTCGAGCGAGTCCAAGACGAGAAATATGCCGAGGTAAGGCAATACCTTCTCGATGCACGTCAGAACTATCCAGAGCCCTACTACATGCTCGAATACAATGGTGTGCCATTCTCTGCCCTCGGTGGTATTCAGGCCATATCAGGACAGAAGAAGAACGGCAAGACCTTCGTGCTGGCGCAGCTCATGTCAGCCATCCTCGCCGACGGAAAGGGCCGATCCCGCACACACCTCGCAGGGCTGAAGGTACCCGACCGCACACGGCAATGGTTAGGGCATCCACCGAAGGTGCTCTATGTGGACACAGAGATGGAGAAACTGAACACCGCAAAGGTGCTCCGCAGGGTTCACTGGCTATGCGGTTGGCAAATGGATGTCCCAAATGACCGTTTTTTTTGTCTTTGGCTGCGAGAAATCACGGCTGTGAAGGATGAGTCGGGCAAAGAGCTTGAAGCCGCCTACGCGAAAAGATACCGCCTAATTAGGACAGCAATCGAAATGATTCACCCTGACGCGGTATTCATCGACGGCATCCGTGACATCATCGGCGACTTTAACAACAATGCCGAGTCTGCGGCACTTGTCGGTGAGCTCATGGAGTTGGCATCGCAGAAGAAGATGTGCATCTGGAACACGCTGCACATGAACCCACGCCCAGGCAACGACGACGAGAGCAAGATGCGCGGACACCTCGGCACAGAGCTTGGTAACAAAGTCACCGACACGATGGTGAGCTTCAAGTCGAAGACACCAGCCGGAGTGACATTCACGGTGAAGCAATTAGATGCACGAGGCAAGGACATCGACGACTGGCAGTTCATCATCACCGAAGATGCCGGTGCGCTTGGTGTGCCACGCATTCAGGGCGATGCGCAAGTATTCAGTGACGAAGAGACGCAGAACATGAAGGAAGCCGACGACTACTTCAAGCAATATCCCTGGACAGCAAGCGGTGCAACCTACACCGACCTCGACAAGTGGCTACGATCGAAAGGGCTGACATCAAATCGAAAAATAAAAGACATATTCGACATTGCTAAAGAAGCAGGAATCATCTACCACTCCGACAAGCGGAAATACCACTACAACGGATTGAAAAGTATCAACTATATTGACACGGAAAACTTACCATTTGCACCCCTCGGAGAAGATGAAAAAAGCGCGCCCCCATTCTGACCGACAATTTACCCCCACCCCCCAGCCCCCCTATATAAGGGGGGGCAGGGGGTGGAGGGGTTGCATATAGCCGGTCTCGCGCGCGCGAAGTTAAAGCTCTTATGAACAACTTTAAACCATCAAATTATGATTGATGACAGAACCATTGCAAGAATCAACGACGCGGTGAACATCCTCGACGTCATACGCGACTTCGATCCGGACATCAGCAAGGCGGGCGTGAACTACCAGTGCCTGTGCCCATTCCACAACGACAGGCACAAAGGCTCGTTCACCATATCGCCGAAGAAGAACATGTGCTACTGCTTCAGCTGCGAGAAGGGCGGCGATGCGGTGTACTACCTTATGGAAGGGCAGGGAATGAGCTACCCTGATGCTCTGCGATACCTCGGACAGAAGTACGGCATCGAGGTGGAAGGCTCGGAGAAGTTCAAGGCAGTGCCAAAGGCAAAGCCACGCGACTATCAGATACAAGTCGAGAACTTGCCGGTGTTCACCCTGCCTTTATCAATGTATGAGCGCAGCACGAAGAACATCCACATGGACACTCTGGTGCAATGGCTGTTCCATCACAAATGGGACGGCATCCAATACAACAGGATAGAGGATGCGCTGAAGGAATACCGCATCGGCACCATGACAGCCAGCCACGGCGAGAAGTTCACGATTTTCTGGTATAGCGACGAGAACGGCAACCTCTGCACAGGCAAGATGATACGTTACCTATACAACGGGCACCGCATGAAGCCTACCAGCCCAAGCGACTACACCAGCGACTGGATACATGCGTGGCTCTATCGCTCGCCAAAATCGACCTACTACGACCGCGAGAAAGTGGACTGGAAGCGCACCTACTTCGGCATGCACCTCATTGACAAATACCCAAACGCCACCATCAACATCGTGGAGAGCGAGAAGACAGCACTCATTATGAGCATCGCCTACGGCAACCACTACATGGATTTGTGGATAGCCTGTGGCAGCAAGACCAACCTCACAAGGGAGAAGCTGCGCCCACTGATAGACCGCCACAGATACATTGTGCTCTATCCTGACCGCGATGCAGTGGATGACTGGAAGGACACAGCCAGGGCAATAGGGTATGGGCGCATGACAGTCAACAGCGATCCCGTGAAGAAATGGTGGAAGGAATGCGACGGGGAGAAAGCAGACATCGCCGATGTGGTGCTGCGAATGATAGATGGAGAAGACTGGAAGCAACCCACCCTCGGCGACGTGGTGCAAGACCATCCGGCAATGAAGAAACTCATGGACAAATTAGATCTGAAACCAATACAATGAAAGAAGAAAAGAAACATGTGGTAATCGGCACGAAGACCTCACCACAGTTCGCGGAGATATTCAACAACATCTGCCGCAAGAAGGGCATCAAGCCATATCTTGCAATGCAAATGATGGTTGACTCGTTCGTCCGCTACACCGATGACCGGCATAACCTATCGCAGGAGATGGAGTTGCTGATGTCGGTCTTTGAGCACATGGACGGATGGAAGGATGCCTTCAACCTTGCCGATCCCACACCCGACCGTCAGATCGACGAAGCCATCTACTTCCTGACAGCTGGCGAGAAGAAGGGCACCCGTGCCATCATGGTGCATCGTCCCTACTTCGGCAACTGGACTGAGACGATGAATGTGCAACAGATATTGGAACGCGTCATCGAGGTGCTGATGCCTGAACGCTACCGCCGCCTGCGCGGATTGGCACGCGACATGGAATGCTCCAGCATCCTCGAACTGCTCGACCACATGATCGACGCGCACACCATCGACAATCTGAATAAGGAACTGCGCCAAGAGTTCGAGGACGCAGCCAGGGCAGAGAACGGCAAGCCTCTCGAATACGGAGCACGCACACGACAGAAGTCGCACAAGAGCGTGGACATGTATGAGAAGCCGCAGACCATCCACTTCGATCCCATCTACGACGCAGAAGATAAAAGTGATTATTAAACTATAACGACTATGAAAGAGAAATTGAGAAACATTTGGGGTGACATCATCCTCGGTGGTGCCATCGCCCTTGTGATTGGCACAATGGTGTCATGGATAGTAATGGCCTACGCACTTGTGGGCATTCATCACGAACTGACCGTGCTGAACGGTGCAATGAACTGGTAAGATATGGCACAGAAGGAATTTGTAAAGAACCGCAAGGGACTCGACATTGTGAAGTGCTGTGCCTCGTGCCAGCACAAAGCCATCGACCGCGACATACGCATGTGCATGAATGGCGGTGGCATTGTGTCGCCTGACTACCTCTGCCCATCGTGGCAGATGAGTGATACACTTATCAATGCTGGCAGCGAGGTCGGCGGACAAACCAAGCGTCCCGAATACATCCAATGGTTATTGGAGCGACGCGAGGATGAGCGCAAGAAGTGCCAGTCACCCGCACCGATCGGCAAGTTGATAGACGAATACGAGGAAGCCTATGGCTCGCGCTACCTATGAGCAGAAGCAAAGACTATCAGCGACTACTGAACTCTCGACGATGGTGGGAAGTGAAGCGGATGGTGTGGCAGCGAGCGAACGGACTATGTGAGGAATGCCTGAAGCAAGGCATCGTCACCCCAGGCGTTGATTGCCATCACATACGCCCTGTCGAGTCGGCACACTCGCCGCAAGAGATGGAAGCCCTATGCTTCAACACTGACAACATCCGCCTGCTCTGCGTGCCCTGTCATATCAGGATACACCAAGAGATGCGGAGCCACAGCAAGGAGCAACACCTCCAACGCGAGGAAGACAGGCAGAAGACATGGATGTCGAGGCACAGACGACCGTCTGAATAACCCCGCGGCATCGTTTTAACCCACGGCCTCCCCCAACTCCCAAAT